>Ga0187893_10000329_pt1 | contig 122725 bp, 106 predicted proteins | sample MA1701074metaG_FD_139574 | JGI IMG/M metagenome (GOLD analysis project Ga0187893, IMG submission 139574) | White microbial mat communities from a basaltic lava cave in the Kipuka Kanohina Cave System on the Island of Hawaii, USA - MA170107-4 metaG ...
CTGGCCAGCGACGGTCTAGTGGTCAACCCGGGCCGCGCCCCCCGCCGCCACGCGCTCAGTGCCCGGCAGCGGCACTGGACGGCGGCGAGACGAGCGACCCTACGGACAGAACCATGCGGATTCCGCAGGCCGAGGGAAAACGGAAGCGCGCATCAGCCGTCGCCACGACATCGCGGAGGGAGTGCCCACCGCTCAATTTCATGGGCCGCACAAACGGCCGAATTGGGGTCGCGGAGTTGACATAATCGCTCTCTCTCAGACCTTGCCTCCCGGAAAACCGATATACGCCGCGGACAAGGCACGGGGCAAGAGGAAAACTGGGTCTCGGAAGTCGATCGCCGGGGACGTTGGGGCGGCAAACGGGCCTTCCGCCGGGGAAATCGGGTCGCTTCGGGCACACCCGCCTGCACGCGGCGGTCCGGGTGTTTCAATCGGACGCGTTCGAAAAAACGTCGAGGTTTACCGGGGGAGATCGGGCGGGCCGCGGTTCGGGCCCTTCGGTCGACAATCCCAGGTGGCCGAGGATGCGTGCAACGATGCGCGGGTCCTCGATCGTCGCGAGCAGCACCATGCGCCCACCGCACCGGGTGGACGTCGGGGCGCGCGCCCTGGGCGCGCTCGGGACGGACCCCCTCGGGCCGATGCGGATGTTGCTCGCTTGACGGGGAGGGGGTCGCCTTCAACCCTCCCGAGTGCGGCACGCCCGTGCCATCCGCAGGCCCATTGCAAGCACGAGCAGCACGGCGAGTAGCGTACGGCCCCAAGGTGAGGCAATGGGCACCGCGGCGGGATACTCATTGATGCCCGTGTTGCAGCCGGCGCATCCCGTGGCGACGAAGGTGTAGACGTCATTGATATCGTTCGCGCGCGCGACGACGATGTGGCACTCCCGGTTGTTGGCGCCGATACTGTGCACGAGCTCCCCTGGGTCGTTGTTGTCGTGGCAATGCGCCTTCCACACCTGGCCGACTTTCCGATCCTTCGTCTGGTGGCAGTCGGCTTCGTGCCCGTCGGCAGCGCCCCCCAAGTGCACCCACTTCTTCGGAACCAACGTGGTGTCGAACTTCCATGTGCCCTTGCGGTTCCCAACCTGACACGGCAGCTGACACAGGAGGCCGTGGGCGGCATGGTCGTCGTCGACAACGTCCTTGCAGACTCGGAAATTGATGGTGCCGAGCTCCTGTGTGTGGGGCGGTCCGGGCTCTTTGCCCGTCAGAAACCCCCCATCGCAACAGCTCACGTTGTTGGCGGCCGCTGTGCAGCTCGGAATCTTGCTCGGAACGTCGCAGTTGCCCTTTCTGAGTTCCTTGTCGACACGAACCGTGCCCTTGACGGGCGCTCCATTGGCCTGCGCCAGTGCCGCTTCCGCCCAGGCGCAGTCGGTGGTCGTGCCGGCCTGGTGCGTAATCGCGCCTGCGTTGAATGTCGAGAGATGGGCAGGATGCCCTGGGTTGCGGGTGCTGCATTTGATCGGTGCGGCGGCGCCGGTGCCGGTGAAGCCTATGAGCGCTACGGGAAGAAGAAGCCAGCTGATCGAACGCATGGCGGATCCTCCTCTGCTGGTATACGAGGCATTTCGTTCAACGCCCAATCGCAGACACGTCCGGACCTCGCCCCGGGACTTGCCGCCACGCCCCCAGCTGGCGCGGCAGCCGCCAGATCGCAAACCGGTCCGTGGAGCGTAGTCCGCACAAACGCCCGAAGCGGGGTCGCGGAGTTGACGTAATCTCTCTCTCAGACCTTGCCTCCCGGAAAACCGATACAGCTCTTCAGATCGCGGCTTCCGCTTCCCGGATCCTCTCCGGAGCCCATATACGGCCTTCCCGCTATCCGATTGCCACCGCGCGGCAGCGGACTCGGGGACCTCGGTTACGAAGTCCCCCTTGGTCCAGTTTGAAACCCCGCCGGCGCTCGCTGCGATTCTTCCGTCCTTACTCACCACAGCGGCGGATGCAATCAGGGGCAGCAGCTCGGAGCGGCGAGGCATTCCATCCCGAGGTAGATACTATCGCCCTCGGTGCACACGTACTCGCACACCTCGTCGCAGGGGCGAAGTTCCATGTGGAACGGATGGTAAATCAGGCAGACGGGGCCGCACGCGTGCGGGTCCTCGGTGCAGGTTTCCATAGGAAACGTGCTGTTGTCACACATGCAGAACGGCAGAACGGGGGGCACACAGTTGGTCGTGGTGGTCGTGCTGCCCCCCACGGTCGTCGAGGTGCTCGTCGTGCTCGCCGAGGTGGTGTTGGTCGTCGACGTGCTGGTGGTCGAGGTGGTTGAGGTAGTCGACGTGGTCGTAGTCACGCAGGCGCAGTCGCTCTCGCACCCCATCGTGCACGTGCCCATGTCCGGGTCGTCGCACTCCTCGCCGGCGTTCTTCACGCCGTCGCCGCAGCAGGTGCAGTCGCCCTGACATCCGCCGGTGCAGGCGTCGTCGTCGTCCCCGTCGCAGATCTCGCCTGGGGCGTTGACGTTGCCGTCACCGCAGTCTGCACAGCTACACTGCGTGTTCACTGGATCGCTCGGCTCCACGCAGGCGCCGGATGGGCAAGAACCCACGTCCGTCCCGTCGCAGTCTTCGCCGAAGTTCGCGATCCCGTCGCCGCACGAGCACCCGGAGCAGTCCGCCAGACACCCCCCCTGCATGGATTCACATTGCTCGGCGTCGAATCCGTCGCACGCCTCGGACAAATTGTTGACGAAGTTGTCGCCGCACGTGCCCGCGCACCGGCACTGGCTCAGGTGGCCCGAGGACGAGTAGGCGTTGCACTGGCCCGGACACGGTCCGATGGCCTGGTTGCCCGGGTCGCAATCCTCGGGGCCCTCGATGGCGCCGTCGCCGCATACCGCGCACCGGCAGGTCGGGAAGATGCAGCCGGGGGAATCGGTCGGGCAGCCGCCGACCGAGACGTCACAGTCCTCGCCGAGGTCGATGACGGCGTCACCGCACTGCGGGCACAGGCAGGGGACGTTGGCGCCACAGATCGGGGGCTGGCAGCTCCCCGCGGGATCCGTGCCGTCGCAGGTCTCGAACGGCGCCTGCGCGACGTCATCGCCGCACTCTGCCGTGCCGAAGGTCGGACAGACGGACTCGGAGGTCGCCTTCGTGATTTTGAACACCACGGCATCGTTCCTGACGTACCTTCCTCCCGCGGCGCCTCCGAGGTTGACGGCGTAGCTGTCGCCGCCGGTGACCTTGAGGATCGCGCCCACGTAGACACCGAGGTTCGGCGGTACCACGCTGATCGTCGCGGTCGTGTTCCTCTCGTTGACAGTGGCGCTGACGATGAACGGCCCGGAGCTCGACTTTTTCAGGGTGACCCGCTTGACCGGGCCGCCGATGCCGGCACGCCCTTCCGTGTACTTGAATCCACTGGCCGTCGCCCTCCATCCTGCCTGGGGCAGCGTGAACGCCTGCGTCGTGGGCAGGCCGGCGCCGAGCACCTCGACGATCAGCGTCGCCCCGTTCGCAACGGGAGTGTTGCCGACGAGATCCAGCGGATCGGGGCTCAGGGGCTCCCGTCCGGAGATCACGATCTTCCGCGGGGCGCTGGGTGACGTGGGATCCTGAACGACGATGACCCGTCCCAGTATGGTGTAACAGGCCGCGCTCGCAGGCGTGGCGGAGACTACGGCCCACCACCCGAGCTGAACCCCGACGACCATCATTGCCACGCGTCGCACCATGTTCGCTCCCTCCCTGGGCCCCGAGTTGCAGCTTCGATCAACCTTCACCCGCGTCCCGCCGGCGTCGGCGTTGCTCTACCCTCAAGACCGTGCTGAATCGCGCTCTTGGCGGCGCCGACTGCCCCGCGAAGGCGGGTCGATCGACGCTCCGTCGCACCTTGGACCGAGCCTCGCTCGGGCCGTGTGGGCACCCGTGGTGCGGAAGGGGAAGACGGCCGAGTTCCGAGCGCTGTGGGGAGAGAATGTGGGAGCCAACCATGTCGGTGACAGCGCCGCATCCATGGGCGTAGCAGGCAAAAATGCCCCCCCCGCGCAACCGTGCCGACTCTCTCGGCGTCAGCGCATCCGAGACAGCGCGGTAATACGGCGCGATGCACGGAACTGTCAAGAGGAAATATCAGGAATTCTGCTGGGTGGGGACTTCTAGGCTTCCCCAAGCGCCAGCGTCAAGAGAACTCGGGCCGCTCGTTTGAGGTTCGCGGGTGCGCGGGATGTGCCCGACCTCGATCCCGTCGCCCGCCCAATCGGAACGAGCGTCTTGGGTTTCCCTTCCGCCCTCAGCTCGATCGGTCCGCGGTCCGCGAGAAACACGACGTCGGCGTGGACGTTCTTGAAGTCACGTTGGAGGCTGCGCGTCAGCGCGGCTATGGACTTCGGTTCCTCGCCCCCCTACGCCGCGTTCGTCAGGATAACCTGCGCCGACGGCGCGACGACGTGCAACAGCTCCTCCAGCTTGGAGAGAGTGGGCTCCGAGACACCGCGCTCGTAGCGCGCGTAGGCATTCCGCGACTTCGCGCCGAGGCGCTTCTGCACCTCAGCGAGCGATAGGCCCGCCACGCTGCGCATGCGGCGCAAAACGAAGGGCAGCCAGGTTGCCGAATCCTTTGCCCCCACGGTGAAGGCGTGGCGCGCCGAAGGGAACACGTCAGCCCGGAAGCCTCGCTTGTTGACCAACGACTCGATCGCATCGGCCGCCATCCGCAGCGCGTCGGGGTGGCTCTTCCCCTGGGTAGAGATGCCCAGGGAGGGGATCTCGACCTCCCACCATCGGCCCGAGCGCTTTATACTTCCGTAGACCCGCATGTCAGTCCTCCCCCTTCGGCGCCGCGCACCGCTCGGCGTACCGGATGATGCTTCGCGCCGTGCCTTCGCTGATCTCGGTGTGACGTGGGATCGCGGTGTCGTTGCTACCATCGGTCCAGACGTCGTGGCTTCCGCCGTGCCTCAGGAACCGCCAACCAAGCTCACGCAGCCGCCGCTCCACCTCCCGGCGCTTCATCGGCTCAATGTACACCAAAAGGTGTCAGGCAACAAGGGCGCGCGCGGCGTGACTTTCGTGCAAGCCCCTCGCGGGACGGCGCAGCGCCCTGACTGAGTGCGATCCCACCACCCTTTCTATGGAAGTTCAGACTAGTCCTCGAATAAGCGCGTTACCTAGTTGTATAGCGTGTTCGGCAGATCGTCTCCGGTTCCGGCAGCACCGCTGGCCCGGTCAACGGGCGCGGAAACCTCATCATCGGCGCCAACGTCGCCAGCGGTATGGCCTCTGCGGTCAGTGGCGGGTCGTACAACGGAGCGAAGGACATCGAGTCCGCGGTGAGTGGGGGCAACTGCAATCTCGCCGGTGCTCTGCCCGGCCCGATCTGCTTCAGCTCCTTCGGTGCTAGCTGGGTGGGAGGCGGCTTCGGGAACCAGGGGCTCGGCCTGGCGTCTGCCGTCAGCGGCGGCGCGAGCAACCGCGCGAACGCCGACTTCTCGTCGGTCACTCCGCAGGGGGGTCCGCGGAATCAGGGGTAGGAGCGTGAACGTCGTACCAGGGCGTTTGAGTCGCCGTATTGCACCTCCGAAAGGAGGCCCTCGTCACGCAGCTTCAGAGCCTGCTGCGGGACCTCGGGTTGGAACGCGGCGCTCCTTCACGCCGGGGTACAGGCACCGGGATCGCTTGCTCGCCGCCGAGGGCATGGCGAGGACGTAGGCGTCCACGGAATCGACCAGGAGCTTCGTCCTCACCGCCATGTCCACCATGGCGAGGTGCCGGGTGGTGACGGCGTCCTGGCCGCCGAGGTCAGCGATCAGGGATTCGCGCCAGTCTGCCGGTGCCTTCCCGACGCCAGTGCGCCGGTCCATGAGGCTGCGGTTCCCGAGGCGCTTCACCGCTCGCTTCAGTAGTTGAACCCGACACCGCTCGACTTCTGACTCTGACTGACGGGCTGATGGGGGCGATCTGTTCTTGGTCCCCCGTCCATCTACGTGTCCTCGCCGTCGTCATTGTCACCGTGTCAGCGGTCGCATCCGGCAATCCACGTTCCCGTCTCGGGCGCCGCCGACACGTCGAAACGACGTATCTGTCGGCGCGCGGACTGGGGGAATGACCAGCCGATCATGCGATCCGTGAGCGCGACTGCACCGTGGATCGGGTCGCGCCCGGGCCTGTCGATGATCGCTGTGTGCCGCTTGCACCGGAGCCCCGAGAGGGGCAGGTTAGGGCACCTCAGCGCCGCAACCGGCGCGGCTCGAAAGGCGATGGGCAGGGTTGATTTTCTCGCCCGCTGAGGAGCGCGCCGTCCCCCGGTCTGGCGTAGCCGTCGCGGGCGCGGAACACCACCGTCTGCCCACCGAGCGCAGCGACCGGTTCCCCGAACCCGAAGGCCAGCACCTCGGCAAGCGAACAGGCGCGATAGCGCTTGCGGGTGTCGTAGAACGGGTCGTCGAGGCTTACGGTCTCGATCCTGCAGTGCGCGGTCAGCTCCGTCGACCACGCGCGGCGGCCGACCTTCGCGCACGAAGCGCAGCGCGGTCGCATCGTCGGTTGCCGCCGCGAGGCGGGTCGCCCTGGCACAGAGGACGACCGCCGCGACGAGGCGCCGGAGCATGGCCCGCTAGCTACTCTCGTTTCGGGAGCGTCGCAATCGTCCGAAGGTCACGAATCCCGGTGCCCACCCCTCGTCGGACTGCCTGAGGTCGCGCTCGCGGCACGCCTCCATGAGCTTCGTCTCCCCCCGGATCAGCTGCAGGAGCAGCTCAACCTTCCGCTTCGCGGTCCACCGCTGGAATTCCTTCGTCTCCATCGACCCTCTACCTGGACGCGGGTGTACTCTGTCCAGTTCAGGGGGGGAACCACCTCAAACGATCTCACGCTGCTCGACCAGGCGCCGCCGCCCGCCGCTGTACCGGAAGGCTTCGGCGTGACGCTCGCTTTCCCTGGCGCCACATCCGGCGGCTGGAAAACTGTGTCCGGCCTCGCGCAAGCCAGCGGTGACCCGGCGCACAGGCGTACGGCCGTTGCGCCAGCGGCGCACGTTCAGCGTTTGCTTCGCAACCGAGCGGTCAGATCCTCATACACGTTCCGACGACCACCGACTGCCATCAGGCGAATTACACGTGCCTTGCGGTCGATCGCATAGACAATCCGGAAGCGGCGGACGCGGTACTTCCAAAACCCGTCGAGTTCGCGCAGCAGCGGCTCGCCACACTCGGGGTCGCTTGCAATGGCGCGGATGGCTGACTTGACGGAACGTCTCAGGTCCGGATGGAGAGACCGAACCACTTCGGCGACATGCGGCGGGATGTCGGGACGGAAGGGCGTCACGCCGTGCGACGTCTTTTCACGGGGTGGATTGGCTCACCGAACACGTCCTCGAAGCTGAAGCCTTTCTTTCCAGCCCGATAGAACTTCTGGCTCTGAGAGATCTGTTTCATCAGCGCGGGATCGCTGAGCACGTCCAGCGTCTCTTTCAGTCGTGCATATTCTTGCACATTGATCAGGATCGCTGCCGGCCGTCCGTTCTTGGTGACCACGACCTCCTCCTCACGCTCCTCCACGCCGGCCACCAACTCCGGCAGCCGCGCCTTCACTTCGGACAGGGGCAACGTCTTCGCCATCGCACACCGTTCAACCGGACATGACCACAATTCTGGTCACAAGAATAGCCCGCCAGACCGAAGCCCGCAACCGTGCCCGAGCAGACGCCACTGGCGAACCCTATTGCGTAAGCGATTGTAACGCTCAGTGCGGCTGCGACTTCCCCGGGGATGTCTGTCTTCCCTACTGCGCGCATTCGAATCGCGCCTGGGGCACTTACCTTTTCGGGGACTTGGGGGGTAGCGGCAGCTGGTCGGCGGCTCCCTTCAGGTGCGCAGTGACGGGTTGAGCTCAGGGCTCAGACTTGCGAGGTGCGCTCCACGCTCTCGACGAGCTCCGCCACGGCGCGCAGCGGATGCACCACGCCATAGGCAAGCACGCCGTCGTAGGCACCGACTTTCATGTCCATCGTTCCGATCGCCATCATGACGGCATGGCCGGTAGCCGATTCCCAGACTTCAGCCAGGCTGGTGGCGACGAGGATCAGCGCGACCACGAGGTTTGTGATCGGATGGTGCAGCGCGGCTCGGAACCTGTTCATGGTGTCCTCCTCGCCTCGCGTGTGATGGGACTCCGCGATCGTCGTGAAGACCCTCGTAAGGACCAGGTTCTGCCCATAGTGGAAAGTGGCCCTGGCTGGCCTGATCCGTGGGTCGCGGCAACGCGCGTTCGAAAACGTCACGGGGCCGAATCGCCCGCAACGCCTCGGGGGAGGTTCGGCTCGTCAGTGGCGTGCCAAAAACTCCCGCACCGCCGCGTTGTATGCCGGGGCGTTGTCCCCGTGCATGGCGTGAGATGCCGCCGGGACCTCGACGCGCTCGGCGTGTGGCAGGAGGCGGTGTAGCTCGTCGGTGATCTCCCCGAACATCGGCGGGCTGTGCTCGCCGGTGACGAGGAGCACCGGCATCGTGATGCCCGCGGCTTCCGTCTCCGTAAACGGATCCAGCGGCGCCGCTTCGATCCCGAGCATCGCGGCGTTGTCGAGCATCATCGCGCGCACGGGCGGCGGCAGCCTGTCGAAGGCGCCGGGCCCGATCACGCCGTCGATGAACATGCGGAGGCCGGTCTCCAGATCGCCGGCGCGTATGCGGGCCCGCGCCGGTTCGTACGCGGTGGCGGCGAACCGATCCCAGGCCGGAGGTGCCGCACGGCCCACCGGCGGCTCGCCGAGCACCAGCGTCCGCACGTGGTCCGGGCGTTTCACGGCCGCCAGGAGCGCCGTGAAGGCGCCGTACGAGCAGCCGGCCAGGTGGGCGGGCGCGAGCCGTTCGATGATGGCGATGAGATCGTCGGCGCCGGAGGTGACGGAGGGTGGCCGTTCGGGCGGGGCGTCTTCGCTGCCCCGGAAGTGGCGCCACGTGTAGGCGATGACGCGGTACCGCTCAGCGAACGCATCGATCTGCTGTTCCCAGGTCCGCCGGTCGCTGACGCCGCCGTGGACAAAGACGAGCGCTGGCCCGTTTCCCTGCTCGATGTAGTCGAGCGCCGCGCCGTCGATGCTCACGCTTGGCATGCTGAGCCTGCCGGTGACCCCCAGGGTGCGATGGGTTTCGAGTGTGTGGTCATCCGGCCTCGTTGGCAAACGACGGCACTCATCCAGCGGGGGGATGCCGTGGGAGTTCCCACGTGGGAACTCCTCTCGCTCGCCTCACGCGAGTGGTCACTGGAATTCGCGGTGCGGACACGAGGGCATCTCCTTCCACGTGGCATCGCCTCGCGGCACTCCAGTGGCAGCGCTGTTGATCAGAGCAGAAAACGGTTCCCCGTCGTGGGGGTCCGTGGCGTGTCGGTGGGACCGACGAGCGCGGCGATCTCGGCCAGAAGCCATCCCGTGCCCCGCCCTTTGTCGGCCCCGTCTACGGCTCCGAAGGGGCTCCGAGAGCACGTCGGCGCGGTCCCGAGCCCGCTCGACGCGCTGTCGCTGTCCACCCCCGCGGCGGAGCAGGATCGTGGCGCGCCCGGTGCGCGCCGGCTGCTGTGCTCCTGCGTCCTCCTTGCGCGGGCTCGACGTGGCCACGATCGTGCACCTACAACGCCGCCTGGCGCCGCCAGGAGGAAAATCAGTATCTCTCCGTACTCCTCGAGATCGCGCGCGAGCTGCCGGAGGACCTGCTGCGCCTCATGGGCTACGCGCGCGGCGCCTACGCGCTCGGCTACGTCGACGATCTCCGCGATCCCATGGACGTCGTGCGACCCGGGGCCACCCCGGACGGGCTCGGCGATTTCGAACGGGCGCGGACGCTAGGCGAGCGCCCGGCTGCCGTAGCGCGAAAAGCTTCGGCTGCGACCAGCTCCTGGTGGCGCCCGGGACTTGGCTGGTTCCTCGTCGGCGGGTTGGCGCCGGCCTGCCAACGCGCGGCCGTCTCTGCCGCCGCTACGATACGCCCTCGAGTAGCGCGAGATCCGCGAGATCCTTTGGACGCCCGGCGGCGCGCTTGTTGGCGAGCAGCTCCATTCTTCCGATGCACGGCACCGCCAGCCCCTCGATGTCGAGTTGAAGGCGCCCGGACCACGCGGTGTCGAACTCCACCCCGGAGATCGACGTCAGGACGTCTACCCGGCAAGGAACCACGCCGATCTGAAAGACCGTGTCGGGGCGCGTGAGATCGTCGTACCTCAGGTCGAAGAGAGGAGCGCCGAACGCGCGCAATGCGGCAAGCACGCGCTCGGCATTATCCGGCGTCGCCCGAACCCAGACGTCGAGGTCGCCGGTCGCCCGCGGAACCCCGTGCGCGGCGAGAGCGTGCGCGCCGACGATCAGGAACTCAACGCCCGCCGCGCACAGTGCGGACAAGATCTCGACGAAGTCGCGGTTCAGCCCACCGCCCCTCTTTGAAGGCCCACGCCTGCAGCGTGAGCTGCCAGACCATGGCCACACGCTCGCTCGGTACCAGATGGCGGACGACGTCGTCCGCGCCTTCTTCTTGGACCCGGATCTTGCGCACCGGGTACGCCGAGCGATCGACCACGGACATGCGCTCAGTCTAGCAGATGTCGGGTCCGAGAGGCGAGGGTCGTGCCGGTGCGGTGCAGAACGCTGCCAGCATGGTCGGCAGGAAGACACAGCGCCCGCGGGCCAGTCAACTCGGGGCTGACGGGAAGGTTGCGTTCGAGCTATCGCCGTGTCCGGCCTGCCGCGCCCCGCGCTCTGGACCTGAACGCGAGGCCGCGGATCGCCGTCGCGAGTAGCGTGACGAGGACGGCGATCGACCAGGGCGACAACGCCGGAATGGACTCGATACCCACGGCCACCTGGCGGCTGATGCTCGCCACGGTGCCGTCGCCGTCCACCGTGGTCAGGGTGACCTGGTAGACGTTCGCCGCGGGGAAGACGTGGACGGGGTTCCGCTCGGCCGATCCGGTGGTGCCGTCGCCGAAGTCCCACGACCGGCTGACGATCCCGTCGTGCGCCGTGCTGAGGTCCGTGAACACGACCTCGAGCGGCTCGATGCCCGGGCCATGGTCGAAGTCGGGCGCCGGCGCCGTGTCCGCGATGGCGGCGGTGGTGGCGTCGCGGGCCGTCGTCCCGGCGTCGTCGACGACGGTCACGGTCACGTCGTAGATCCCCTGCTGGGCGTAGACGTGCATCGTGGCCGTGCCCGACCGGGCCGGCGTACGATCGCCGAAGCGCCACTGAACGTGCTCCGGTGTCGCGCTCGTGCCGTCGGCCGACTCGGCCGATACCGCCATGTGGACGGGGTCGCCCTCGGCGGCGACGTAGGGGCCGTCCGCCGAGGCCGTCAGCAGCGACCCCGGATCGCACACGTCCCCGAAGCCGTCGCCGTCGGCGTCGGCCTGGTCCGGATTCGGATCGTCGGGGCAGTTGTCGACCCAGTTCGCCCAGCCGTCGCCGTCCGTGTCGCCGAGCTGCGCGGTCGTCTGGCTGCACACGTCCCCGGCATCGCGCGGGCAGGGATCGGCAGCGTCCGGCTGCGAGTCGCCGTCGGTGTCGGTCGCGGTCGGGTCGCTGGTCTCGGCGGGTGTCGCGCCGAGCTCGCCGTCGTTCGCGACCGTGTCGGCGTCGAAGTCCCCGTCCGGGTCGAGGAGCGCGGCGAGCTCCGGCGTGGTGAGCGCATCGAGATACTCCTGGCCGACGACCGTGTACAGGCGTGAGACGTAGATCACGAGCGGATCGGCGCCGGCGCCCTGGACCAGGGCGGCCGCCTCGGTCGACGTGGTGAGCGGCGGGCAGAGGCCGGCCGGGCAGTCGGTGTCGGTGCTGCACGGCTGCGCGTCGTTCGGCCCGCCGACGCACACCCGCGAGCACGAGCCGAAGGCGGTGTCGACGGCGGTGGCAAAGGCCGCGAGCGCCTCGCCCGGCGCCGCGATGGCGGCGAGCTCGGCGTGGAGCTCGTCGAGCGAGCGCGCCGCCTGCAGCACCACGCCGTTCTCGTCCACGCGGGCCTCCCCGATCGCAGCGCGCAGCGCCGCCACGGCGTCCACGGGCTGGATCGGCGCCGGCTCGCCGAGGAGCACCACGGCGCCCGCGCCGAGATCGGCGTACCAGGCGACGAGACCCTCGACGAGCGAGACGCCGCGGCCGCTCCGCGGCGAGAGCGTCGCGGTCGTGTCCTGGACCAGGGTGGCCATGAGGTAGGCCGTATAGCCGGCCTGCCACTCCGCCGGCGTCGTCCAGGGCGTCGCGAGCCCGGCGAGGTACGCCGTCACCCCCGCCGGTGTGACGTCCGCGGCGCTGTCGAGCCAGTCGCGCGCCACCCAGCAGTCCCCCGTGCCCCCGTCGAGGTGCGCGGCGCGGACGATCAGCGGCTCCCCCGCGGGCAGGCGCAGGTTCGGGATGTTGCCGCAGGCGAGCGCTGCCGCTGCGTCGCTCGCGCGCAGGTGCGCGGGGATGTCTGCTTCGGTGAGCTTGAAGGACGCGAGATCCGCGGCGCTCGGCAGTGTCGCCTGGTCGTAGCGCGTGTTCCACAGCACGTCGAGCACCGTCAGCTCGCCCATGTCGGTCTTCGGCGTGGTCTCGGCCGCGTCGTCGTAGACGATGGAGGGACCGGGGATCGCCGGGCACTGCCCCGGTCCCGGCGGCGGGGCAGGCCCCTCGATCAGGTGCTCCACCTCCGTCAGGCGGGTCGCGACCGGACGATCGGGGAAGAGCGTCCCGAGGCGGTCGTTCGGATTCGTGCCGCGCACGGTCTCGTCGTAGTCGGACCAGCCGTCCAGATCGCTGTCCACCGGGACGTCGTCCGGATCGTTCGGATCGGCGCCGCGGATGAGCTCCTCGAAGTCCGTCCAGCCGTCGCCGTCGCTGTCGCGCCCGATGTCGTTCGAGAGCGGATCGAACCCGTGCGCCGCTTCCCAGAGATCCGGAAGGCCGTCGCCGTCGCTGTCGCGCCGGAAGCCGTCGGGGTGATCGCTGGTGATGGTGTAGATCTTCGTCTTGTGCGCCGACGTGGCGGAGCCATGCATGGCCCAGGCCTCGACCTGATGGACCCCTTCCTGAACGAGGTGGAAGACGTGCTGCGTGCCGCCGACGCTCTGTACGGGGCCGGCACCGATCTTCCAGTGCAGGCTGAACGTTCCGGTACCGCCCGTCCCCTGGACCCCGGTGAGAATCACGGCGACGGTGCCGGTGAAGCTCCCGCTCTCGGGTGCGATCCCGATTCCGGGCTTGGTAGGATCACCCGCATCCGACAGCGCGGCGCCCAGACCGACGAGCGACACCTGGGGAATCGTGGAGTGGAGCGGTGGCAGGCTCTTCTGCGCTTGGTTGACGAGAAAGACGTCGCCCGCGGCGCGAGGGAGCAGCCTGTTGCCGCCCGAGAAGAAGATCTTGGCTTGACTGGCGCCCTGGGCGGTCGCCTGCTCGGTCCACGTGCCGCCGCCCGGGCCCACTTGATAGGCTTGCTTCACCTCGCCCTGCGAGCCGAGGACCCAGACGTTGCCCGGCAGCGTCGTCGTAGTCGTGGACGCGTTCGCGGCCCCGCCCCATAGCCCGAGCGCGAGTAGGTTCGCGAGAACGAGATACCTGGCTGCTCTTCGCTCAGTCGGCATTAACGCTGACCCAGTTGCTCGTGCGGTAGCTCACGATCTCCCCGTTCCCGTCGAAGTAGACGAGCTGATAGCGGTACTGGCGTCCTCCTTCATGGGGATAGCGGTCCACGAAGACCGGCTGCTGCCCGTTGAGGAGCACGAGCTTGATGAACGGATCCGCGAGCGTGTGGTCGCCCTCATCGTCGTCCTTGCATGTACACAGGCATGCCGGCGCCCCTTGGCATACCTCTCCGGAGTTGCAGTCGGCGTCACTGACGCATGGGTTTCCCGTCCCCGAGAGACCAACGCAGCCACGCGGGCACTCACTGTTACAGACGTTCTGCGCTCCATTGCAGCCCGTGACGCCAGCGCAGACCGAGGCGCAATAGGAATCGTTGGGGCACAGGGTCGGAATGGAGACCACGTCTATTTTGCCGCCGCACTCCCGCTTGCAAAAAACATCGTCGATGAGCGGCGAGACCTGTGAGAACTCGCTTCCCGTGTCGCCTGGACCGAGACGCGACTGGCGGTAAACGACGAAGCCCAGCTCCCCACCCAGGGCACGATGAAGCCACGGACAGAGCGGACACGAGGTCGTGAGCGGCTCGTCGATCGAGTCCCCCAGACAGAGGCCAGCGCCTTGGTTGCAGGCGGGAAGCGAGAGGCTGGCACAAGATGGATTGAGGTAACTGCCCAGCAGAATCCCGGGTAGCCGATCCTCCGCGTGCCCCATGTAGAAGGCGATGAGATCCGCTCCTTGCGGCGGCTCCGGGATCTTCGGCCATGGTAGGTACGCCGGCTGCGTGGCGGCGCGAACGGCGCACAGCTCCGGCGACCACGGCGAGAGCACCTCGCCCTCTTCGCCCGGAACGGCGAGACCCACAGTGCGGGCCCGGAAGCACCACTCCTCCTGCCACGCCGCCGCGGTCGACCACGGCGAGAGCGAGATGTCGGCGGTGACTGCCCCGTCCTCGGGCCGGTGGCCGGCGTGGGGCGCGAACAGCGTCGAGTGGTCGCCCTGGCCCTTCTCGTACCACTCGACGATCGTGCCGACCGACGGCTGCTCCGGCGGCAGCCACGAGGCCGTCGCGTCGGCGGTCTCGCCGTCCGCCGTCCCGATCACGAAATCGATCTCGAGCGGCTGCGGCGCCGGCGGCGCCGCCACCTGGGTGCGGTAGCAGGGCAGCCGCTCGCGGGTGGAGAGGACGCTGTTCTCACTGTGGATCGCGAGCGAGAGGCAGATGCTCTCGCCGCCGATGTTCGGGAGATCGAGGAGAACCGGCCAGTCCTCCGCGCAGACGGTGCGGAGTCGGTGCGGGCCGGTCGGGCTCTCGCGGTAGATACTGATGCACTCGGGGCGCGGCACGTTGAGCAGCACCGGCCCGGGGACGACCTCCGCCCAGCCGATCTCGATGCTGGTCGGCGCGATGCAGTCGTTGATGAGCTCGACGTTGCGCATGCCCACGTCGGGACGGCAGTCCGTCGCCGTGACCGTCGGATAGCTCCTCGGCGGCGCCAGCGGGGTGGCGCCGCCGCCCTGGAACTGGAAGACGACGGCGGCCGGACACTCGACTCGCAGGCGCTTGCAGGCCGACGCCGGCAGGCTCGCGCCGCGCACGCCGCCGAAATTCTGGACCGGCACCACGAACTCGGTCGGGCCGGTGGCGCAGCCGATGCGGAAGGTGGCAGCCGACGCCCCGGCCGTGGAATCGATCGCGAACGGCAGGCCGAGATTCGGCGCCGACTGCACCCGGGCGCGGAAGAGATTCGGCGGACAGTCGAGATCGCCCGAGAAGCCGACCCCGTCGAGGAGCGCTCGATCGGGCTTGTCACGGTCGGGGAAGAGCGCGCGGATGGGCTCGCTGAGCGCGCTCAGGTTCCCGTTCGTGCCGCGGGTCGCGATCCGGTACCAGAAGACCTCACCTCGACTCTGATAGGGGGTGTTGTCCACGAAGCGGATGATCTTGCGACCGGTGGGGAGCGGGATGGCGCTGGTGTCGGACACGGTGCCGACCAGGTGGCTCGTCGCGCCCGACGACGGGTGCATCGACGGGTCGCATGCCGTGCCGACGTCGCTCGCATCCGCGCCGCGCTCGTCGGCGTCGCCGTAGCCGTCGCCGTCGCTGTCCTTGAACGTCGCCGCGCCGGGTACCTTGGGCGCGGTGTCGGCGCCGTCCTGCCAGAGGTCGAAGCGGTAGACGAGGTATTCCTCGACGTCGAGCTCGACTGTCACTTGCCCTTGCACCTGCCCGCCGGCGCCGCAGGTGGATCCCTCGGGCGCGTAGCGCAGCTCGCGCTCGGCCACCGCCGTGCCGAGGTTGCAGTACGTGCGCTGCCCCGAGAAATCCGCCTGATAGCTCGCCACGTCCACGCGCGGCCAGGTGAGCGCGAAGCTGGCGCCGGCGGTGTTGCGATCGGTGGACACGTTCCACGGCGCCGGCGGGGCGATGAGGTCCGGCACCTGCACGAGCAGGGACGCCGTGTCGCCGTAGTTGCCGGTGAAATCCCGCGCCACCAGATAGTACGCCCGCGTGTCGCCCGGCTTCACGCCGCGCGCCGCGAGCTCCGCGAGCGTCTCGACGAACTGGCTGAACGGCGGGGTGTGGATCGCGTCCGAGCTCTCGGTCTGGCCGCGACCCGAGATCACGATGGGCTGGTCGTTGACCTTCTCGAGGCCGAGAAGCGTGACGTTGCCATTGGCATCATGGGACGCCGCCAGCGCCTCGGCGCGAATGTCCCGCGCCGGGACGGTCACGACGTTGGCGGTCGTGCGATAGAGGTCGTAGCCCGCCACCATCAGGCTGGTGACGTGACGGTCGGCCGCGCTCATCGCCGGCGGCACCAGGTCCCAGTCGAGGGCGACGACACCGTGATCGCGGAAGCGGCCGGGCAGGTCGCAGCGACTGAGCTGGACCTGCTCGAAGCCGCCGGCGGCGGTGATCGTCTGCACCGCGGACGTGTCGACCGCGACCAGGCCGAGCCGGTGCTCGGAGGCATCCATGCGCACGCCCTTGAGCTCGTACGTGACGGTCCCGGCGGGCGGCGCCGTGTCGATGTAGGCGTGTCCGCGCGCCCGGGCGATGTTGAAGTCCACCCGCGAGCCGAGCTGGGTCCAGAGGAGGTCGGGCTCGCCGGCTGGCGGATCGAGCTTGTCGTGCAGTACCTGCCCGAACGTCAGGATCGTGACCTCCGGCGCCGGCGGATCGCTCGCCGCGGCTTCGTCGTTGAGCCAGCGGACGATCTCGTTGCGCCGCCGGCGCTGGTTGGGCGGATCGTAGAAGCCTTGAATCTCGATCGCAGTCGCCACGTAGCTCGCGGCGACGCTCGCAACCTCCACGCCGTTGCGAAGGATCTTGAAGCTCGCCAGATCGGCGGGCAGCTCGCCCTCGGTCACGTCCCAGCGCAGGTAGACGCGCTTGCTGGCGCTGCCGGCGCTCGAGATCGAGCCCGCCACCTGCGTCATGCCGACGAAGTAGAGCTGGTCGCTGCCGCTGTCGGCGCGCGCGCGGCCGCCGGCGCCCCAGACGAGGGCGAGGGTGCCGAGGAGCGCCCACCAGATGAAGATGGCGGGCGAGCGGCGCGCCGGGTGTGCTCCGATCCGCGTCATCAGTGCGGCCCCGAGAATTTCGGCTTGTCCACGTCCCATCCCGACCGGTACTGGCAGGCGAACACCCCGTCGAAGGTGACGCACAAGGTGTCGTTTCGACTGGCCGACACCGACGTCCACGTGCCCGGCTCGCAGGAACCCACGCCCCCGGCCCCCCACAGCTCGCCGCGGAACCTGAAATTGCCGCCCGACTTCTCGCCGAAGAGCGTCGCCTCGCCCCGGAGCGCGACGATGCAGGCCGCCTGTCCCGAGATACCGCCCCCGACGAGCCCGCCGACGGTGACCGGCGGCCCGACGAGCACCCAGGCGCCGACGTCCGCGCTGCCGTTGATCTGGCTGAGACAGCTCCCGGTCACGATCGGAAAGGTGGCCGCGCCGCGCGCGTAGCCGCCTTTGAATCCCGAGACGGGCAGCGTGATGAAGTCGCCCACCTGCGGGTCCAGGTCCTGCAGCACGTCGAGATTGCAGGTCCTGCCGACGAGGAAGGCGGCCTCGATCTGCGTCTGGTCGAAGCGGCCGCCGGCGGCCGCGCCGAGATACGCCTCCACGGCCCCGACGCCAACTCCGAAGCCGATGTCGTAGAGCTCGAACGCCTCGAACTTGAGCGTGCCCGACGTGAGGATGCCGCCGAAGACGCCCACGGGCACTATCGAGTCGCCGGACGACATCTTCTGGAGATTGAATCCGAGGTAGATGCGCTTGGCGAGAATCGAATCCTCGCCGATCGCGATCCTCAGGTTTCGCGTCGAGATCGTCGCGTCGAGGCGTGCGCCGGCGTCGGCGCCGAGCAGGACCCCGCACGCCCCCTTGCCGTTGGCGGTCCAGCGCGTGACGTCGAGGGCGGCGTTGAAGCTCGTCGGATTGCTCTCCTCGTCTGCCGACGCTCCGGCGATCGCCCACTCGGCGCCGACGTGCAGGCGCTCGAGCTCGTTGCCCTGGATGAGCGCGAAGCCGTCCGTCTCGACGCTCCGGATCGGCAGGTTGTTCTCCACCACCGCGTTGGCTTCCCGGATCGCCGCGTTGGCCTGCGCGCTGACGGCCGCGGTCACCCGGCCGACGACCTGGTTCACCTGGTCGAAGACGTCCATGACGAGGCTGTTGAGGTCCTCGACGAGCTCCGAGAGCTGCTCGTGGACGAGGGTGTCGATGGCCTCGACGGGCGGGGTGTTCATCACGAGATCGACCACGAACTCGACGAGCTCGTCCTTGCTGGGGTGGGGGACCTTCGCCGTCAGCGCCGCGAGCTCGGCGCTGGCGATGGCGGCCGCGCTGCCGATTGCCTGGTCGATGTCGTCGCGGAGCTCGTTGACGAAGCGCGCGACGAAGGTGCCATTCGGCTCGCACGAATCGCCGGGGTCGTGATCGCACCAGGACCAGGATGGATCGTTCAGGACGTCCTGGATGGCTTCGTTCATTCTGCTGCGGATGTCGTCGCCATCGATCCCTTGCGCGATCCCCGTGCGCAGGCCCAGGGGATCTTCCGCCGTCTGCCGCATCGTGTCCTCCACGTCGCGGAGGACGGCGAGCACGCCGCCGACCCGGCGCCGCGCTTCGAGGACGCTGGCCTTCACCTGGAGGTCGAGCGCGTCGTCGACGAGCGTCGCCATGTCGTCGACTGCCTGGGTCACGTTGGTCATCGCACTCGCGACGTCCTCGAACAGGAGGCGGGCCTCGTCCAGGAACGTGGCGTCGTCCAGAAAGTTCCCGACGCCGAGCGCACCGCACGGATCATTGATCGCGTTCACGATATCCGTGAGGCGGCGTACCAGCCGGGCGCGCATCTCGTCGATGTCGCGCGCCGCCGCCGCGATGCCGGAGGTGTCGACGGCCGCCACCGCGCTCAGCGGAGCCGCGAACTGGCCGAAGTCGAGGGCGTCGAGCGCATCCGCCACGTCTCCGAGCTTGCCCGTCAAGGTACAGATGCCCTCTCCGACCGGCGTCGCGGGCGCGTTGCAGAAGGCGAGATCGTCGCAGAGCGCGAAGTCGCTGCCGCTTGCCGAGAACTGGACGGTGAGCGTTGTCAGCGCGTTGGTCACGTCCGCGAGCGCACCCTCGTCGAGCAGGGCCTGGAGCGCTGCGATCTGGTCCCCGGCTTGCTCGATCCGATCGAGGAGGCCCTCGATCACCCCATCGACGCGCTCGACGGCGCGCGCGACCCGCCCGACCTTGTCGGCGAGCGCGCGGAGCGCGTCGATGTCCCCCGAGCCGTCCTGGACGTCGTAGATCAGGTCCGGAGCGGCGTTGTACACGTCCGCCGCCAGCCCGGCCACGTCGGCGGTGAGCGGTTGGACGAGCCGATCGACGAGCTCGTTGAGCGAATCGGCGACCTCTGCGGCCACGACGCCGGGGATGGACTGCACCCGGCCGAGCGCCGTCGCGGCGGTGTCGAGTGGACCGTCGTCCGCTCCGATCGTGGTGGTCACGAGAGCGTGGATCTTCCCCTCGAGCAGCGGGTCGAACCCGGCGTCCGCGATGTCGTTCAGCTCGCGCATGGGCGTCGTGACGATGTTCACCAGCGTGGCCACGGGGGCACCCCCGAGACTGAGGGGTGGCTTCGCGAGGAAGCTGTCGATCCGCTGCACGCTCGCGGGATCGTTCAGATCGACGTGCAGGTCGATCTCCTGCAGCCGCAGCTTCTCGAAATCGGCGCTGGCGCCGAAGCTGATCTTCGTGCGCTCGGGCGTGATGAAATCGATGCCGCCGGCGATGCTGAGGACCCGCAGGTTCGCCTCCTGCGTCACGCCGAGAAAGCGCGGCGCGCGCGGCGCGGGCGGAATCGTGTTCGTGTTCAGGGCATGGTTTCCCGCTTCGTAGAAGACGGGAAGCCCGATGCCGAATCCGGTGCTGCCCCAGGTGTAGGTGGCATCCAGCGGGTTCTCTTCCATCTCCGGCACGTTGGCCGTGTTCGCCGCGTCCGGATCGAATTCACCGGCGTCGTCGAGGCCGACCACCAGGCTCTGCGCCTGGACCGTCGTCGATTGGTTTTCGAGCCGCGCGAAGATCCCGAGGGCCTGCCAGAACGGCACGCCGATGTCGCCCGTGAGTTGGAACCAGCCCTGGCTTTGCGCCGCGTCGGGTGGGTCGGTCGAGGCCAGCGCCGCCTCCTCGGCAAGGGCGAAGTCGAAGCCCGGGGCACCGACCACGTCGGGCTGGTCGAGCACGTGGTTGGTGCGTCCCGACACGCGCGCGTGCAGGGGCTCGCTCGGCACCGTCGGGGACCACTGCGCCACCAGGCCGAGGGGATCTTCCAGCGCGCGAACGTCGACGCTCATGCCGACCTCGAGCCGGCGGTCGTCGGCCGCGCACGCTTCGGCGTCCGGGTCCGTCTCGACGAAGGCCATCGTGTGCAGGTCGATCTTCGCCTTCCACGCGCCCAGAGACTGGCCACAGTTCTCGTTGAGAATGCCGTCGCCGTCTCCGTCGCCCGCGCCTTCCCACGCAGGGCAGTCGCGATCGACATGACCGCCGCCGAGGTCTCCTGTGCACTCGAGGGCGAGCGAGGAGAAGGTGACACCGAAGCTCCCCTTGGCGGGTACCGCGATCGCCCCGTCGATCCAGCTCGTGGTGTCGAGGCGGTTCGAGATCTGGCGGAACGCGAAGCGATGGAGGGGCAGATCGTAGCCGTAGACGGTCAGATCCAGCGGGCTTCCTGAAGAGACGTTCGAGTTGAAGACGCCCGTCACCCCGCCCGCTCGCACGACGTACTTGGTGCCGTCGTTGCTCGGCACCGGCTCGTAGTCGGGGCTCGCGCCGCCGAAGCCGATCTCGGTGCTCGTCGTTCCCCCCAGCAGCTGGCCGGCGAAACCCGCCGTCGGCTGGCCGCCCGCGCTCTGATCGCTGTGGAACGTCGGGCCCACCGTGACGCCGGCCATGACGTGGCTGCCGCGGCGGCTGACGTTGTTCTCGAGGCCGAAGTGGATGCCGGGCAGTGCGTCGTCACTTCCCGAATTGACGGCCTGCCGCATGCCGAGCAGATAGCGCGCCACGGGCTCGGGCTGTGTGTTGGTCCCGCCACCGCCGGTGCCCTGAGCGTGGAAGCCGGGCAGGAAGATCACCCCGGTCTTCGTGTCGTCGCCCGTGCGCTCGAAGCGATGGCTGCCGCCGGCGCCGTCCCACCGCCCCCAGCGTGGATTCGTGCCGATCGGGTCGAGCCGGGCCATGACGGCGCCGTCGCTGCCCAGGGCCTCCACGGTGTTCCCGGGCGGCACCGCCTCGCGCGGGGCGACATTGAAGAGCGGCTTGGTGCCGCCGCCGCTGGGGCAGAGCTCACAATCCGTGGACTGCGCGAACTCGTACTCGACCGGGTAGTCCGTGATCGTCTGCTGGTCGACGAAGACCCCATCCACGACGTCTGCGTTGAAGTCCCCCCATCGCATGGCCAGGCGGGGAAAATGCGTCCCGGCCGCCGGGGGATTGCCTGGCGTGGCGCTCTCGGCGAAGCACAGGTTTGCGCTGCTCAATCCGGTGGGGTCGATCACGAAGTTGAGACCCGGTGGCGGCGCGCAGTCGCGGCTGAAGCGGCGATCGTTGGAACGCACCCCGTCGCGGTCCGAGTGCCGTTGATCGTCCTGATGGAACGGCAGGTCGTAGACGTAGTGCAACGCGGTGTACCGCCCCGAGGCGGACCCCTCGCTGAAGGTGATCTGCGAGAACTCGAAGTAGAACGGAAGGTCGGTCGAGTGCAGGAAGCGCGCGGTGTCGCTGGGAGTGACCGTACCCGCGAGAGCGCCGAGAACGGCCAGATCGCCGTACGGCCCTGTACCCTCGACCTCGAAGGTCGAATCGAGCGTGCTACTGCCCCGAGGGATCGGGCGGCCGTGCCGCGCACCGTGCGCGGTGAGGCCGGGAGGGAGCGTGACGCTCGCCGTCCCATCCACGGTGACGAAGGCGCCGCCGCCGAGCAGGGGAGGCCGAAGCTCGACGTCGACCGCGACCTCGGCCCAGCCGAGGTCGCCGTTCACCGTGCCGAGATCGAGTGTCCCGACCGGGACGAGGTCCAAGGCGCTGCCGCCACCGCCGAGGGCCGCGAGGGAAGTCGTTGCGCAGCTGCTGGTGAGAGCCGCGCACGGGAAGCTCGCGCAGGCGAAGGTCGCGTCGTCCCAATCATCGGGTTCGGTGAGGGAAGGTTCCCAGAGCCCGCCGCCGAGGCTCGAGAGCCGCACCTGGCCCGTGGAACATGGGCTCACGCCGAGCGCGGGCGTGGCCGCTACCGCCGTGAAGCTCGCCTTGGTGAGCCCGAAACCGAGCCCGCCGCTCAGGGGAACGCCGCGAAAGTTGGACGTATTGGTCAGCGCGTTGTCGGCCTCGTTGGTCTCCGCGATCACCGTGCCCGGATCGACCACGACTCGCACGCGCAGGGTCCGGCCGAGGTGGTGCTGGGTGGCGGCGAAGTCCCGGAAGCCCGCGCCGGAGAGATCGAACGTGAAGCTATGGGTCGTCGGGGTGGCGATCTTGGCCCGTGGGAAGCCGCCCGCGCCCGCCAGGACGGAGACTCCCTGATCCACCCCCGCCGCATAGGCCACGATGCGGATCTCGATGGGAACCGGATCGGGCAGCTCCGCTACGTTGCCGCTGTGGCCAATCGACAGATCGACCGAGAGGCCGACGGTGTGCGTGCCCGCGAGGTAGACGACATCCGGCGTTTCGCCCAATGAGGCGGCGTTCAGGGAGACGTTGTATACGACCTGAACGGGTGTGACGTTGACGGCCGCTTCCGCCGCCAGCGGGGAAATCGCGAGCAGAAAGGCGAGCGCCCGAGCCAGGCCTCTCAGCGGTCCAGGAACGATGTCCATGGGATCGCGTGCACCGGGGGAGGCGTCGGTGAGGGCGCCGAGAGCGAGACGATGCTTGTGCCGAAGTCGCATGCGTTGTCGGCGCCACGCGCGCTGTTGTCGTCCGGACATCCGATGCCTTCGAACGCTGCAGGGACCGATGGCCTTACCCGCCTTTGCGGCGAGCCTATGCCGGATCGCAGGCGCCCATCCCCCTGCCGCAGCTGTCGTCCTCGACTCCGTTGTCGAACAGGTCGCAATTCCGGGTCAGGCCGTCCGCCGCGTTCCACATCTCGCAGACCTCGCACTCGACGATCCGCTCGAGGCAGGCCTCGAGCGCGGTGCCGCCCGTGCCGGCTTCCGTCGCGCACTCGCCGTTGCCGAAGGCGCGCACCAGGTCGACGCCGGCGGCGCTGCGGCACTTCTTCGCCACGGTCGTGAAGATGCTCGGCCTGATGGTATCGGTGCACTTCTTGGCGATGCGGCCGTTGGGGTCGGGCTGCGCGCCGCTACCGGTGCCGAGACACTCGTCCTGAATCTCCTGGGCGCTCGTGATCGTGCCGGCCCTGAGCCCGAGCTTCTTGCACTTCATGAAGGCCTTCATCTTCGCGTCCTGGCATTTGAACAGCGCCTTCGCGACGGTGTGGATGCAGATCGCCTCCTTCACGCTCGTCGATGCCTGGGTGAGGTCGTTCAGCGTCTCACCGAAGGCCCGGGCGAAGAGGGCGGCCTCCTTCGCGGCCGCGGCATCGGCGATCTGCGTCACGCTCTGGGGGCCGATCGCGGCCGGACCCTCGAAGCACATCCGGTCGAAGTGGTCGACGGCTTTGGCTTCGGCTCTGGCAATCTTGACCGTCCCCGCCGGGTCGCTGGTCTTGCAGATGTCCGCGTCCGGCTCGATGCCCCGCGTGTACTTCTTGATGCAGGTGAGGATCCGTTGAGCGTGCGCCTTGGCGATCGAGCGGGCGTCCTTGTTGAGCACGGTGATGCAGCGTTGCTCTCCGCTCGTCGCCAGGATGGACGGCAGCGGCACCGCCTCCGAGCGCACGGCGAGCAGGAGCTGGAGCGAGACGCTGCCGCTCGCGGCGAGTGACTTTACGCAGATGCCGCCGAGGCAGTCTGGGTCGGCCGTGCACGGCAATCCATGGCTCGGACCGCCCAGGCACCCGAAGACGCCGAGGTCCCACCGCATCGCGCCCGCGACCTCGTCGGGCCCGTAGGTCTCCTCGTTCTCGAGCGAATCGCGCTCGACCTCGTAGTGCGTGCCGTCCCCGTCGCCGTCCGGCTCGACATCGTCGTCCGGGGGCTTGCCGAAGGCGTGCCCCCGGAAGTGCCCGAGGGTCCAGCCCTGCGGCGCGACCGCCGATGACAGGCCGATCAGGTCGAAGAACCGAAATCCCGTGGGCGAGCCGTCCGGCGCCCCTGAGCTGGTGACGAACTGGGTGATGTCGTAGCGAAAGCCCGACAGCACTCCCGGGTGCACGGTCGGATCGTAGACGGCGCGCACGGTCGGCACCTCGGTGTTGGCGGGGTGGCCGTGCAGGAGCTGGTAGAAGCGCAATCCGTAAAGGGATCCCCCGCTCACGTTCGTGAGCGTGTAGGTCTGCAGCAGCACGTAGCGATCGCTCGCGAGAAAGCCGTCGTCCCGCAGCCCCATCGGTGTGCCCGCACCGGTGTCGAGCATGTCGGAGTCGATCCGGATCTCGAGGGTCCCGTTGGAGACGACCGAGAATCCCTCGGGGAGCCCGTCGGCGTCGAAATCGGGCAGGAGCGTGCCGGGGGAAACGACGGAGAAGGCGGAGTTCGTCGACCAGTCCGGGTACAGGAACTGGGGCTCGATCCACATGGAGCTCTCGGCCAGGGGGAAGCCCAGTCCGTCCTCGATCCCGTCGTAGCCGACGGCCGCCGCCCACTCGCCCGACAGCATCTCGGGCAGGCACTGCCCGACGGCGGCGCGATCGTTGTAAAAGAGAACGTCGGAAAAGCCGTAGTCGGTGAGCGTGATGTCCCAGTGGGGGTTGGCGAGAAAGAACTCCGCGCGGGCTGGGGCCGCAGCCGCCACGATCAGCAGCACGCCGAAGAGCGATCCCCGCAGGGCGGCGAGCATCATCCGGTTCCCCACGCGGCCGATGCCCGGCGGCGCTTCTCGTCTGCGCTCCCGTGACCCCGACCCAACTGATCCCCGGAGTTAGGCGTTCATTATTGAAGCGAATTGTTCAAATCGATTGAACGAGGGAATATCGAAGGCGAGCGGGGCCGGGGCTGACGGTGATGAGGATCAAACGGAGGGGCAGTGGGACGGCAAGGTCGGAGCACGAAGCGTGATGAGGCGCTGCGTCGCGCTCAGAACATCCAGCGAACGCGGTCGTCGGGGTGGGGATCGTAGCGGCAGAAGCGACCGGTAACCACGCGCATGGAAAGGTGTCCCGCAATCTCGGGGTGCGTGGGGTCGATCCTGCCGATGACCCCCCGGATCGCCCGGGTCACGTTCAACCGCGCCCGCTCGGCGGCGTCGGCCGCCCGGCGCTCGCGCCCCCCGATGCCGAGCGCCTCGGCGAGCGCCTGCGTCAGGTACGCCAGCTCCACTCGCGCCTTGCCGGCCCGACCAATGTCGCCCGCGTCCTCGGCCTCGGCCAGCTCGTCCCGCAGATCGGCGATCCGGCGCCGGTACTCGGCCTTGGCGCGCGCGTCGAGCAGCGCACCCGCGTCGCCACTTGGGCCGCGCCGCTTGGTAGCCCCGGGCCTGCGGGCCCCTGGAGACTCGGGTGGGGCGGTCGCGGCGACGAGGTCGAGCACGTGAAAATCCTGGCCCGGAGCACGCAGGAGCTCGGCGAGATACCGCAGGCCCTTGGTGTCCCTGAGCCGGGCGACGACGCCGCGACGCTCGATGGTCCAGTACTCCCCCTCGCGCGCGAGCCGGTAGCCGGCGTGCCCCACCGGGGCTCCGCCGGCGCTGCGCTCGAGGGCCTTGAGCAGTGCCTCGCCCTTCTCGACGTACCGCCGCATGCCCAGCTCGCGTGCCATCTCGAGCCCCGTGGTCGTCGCGGCCACCAAGTCGTCCGCGGCACCCGTGCCGGGTGAGCGCGGACGCCCCGTCGCGGACCGCCGCACTGCGACCGTCGCGCGGTCGATCAGCACCCGGGCGACGAACGGCCGGGCCCGCATCGATTCGTAGCGAACCAATGCATCGGCGAACCAGGCATCGGCCTCGTCGAAACGCTCGAGGGCGGCTGCCAGGATGCCGAGGTAGTGGGAGACCACGCCGAGGTACCCCGCGCAATTGGCGATGACGATGTTGCGCGCTGCGTAGGGCCGCATCATGCCGTACAGCACCTCGGCCCGGGGTACATCGCCAAGGAACGCGCAGGTTTCAGCGAGCATCGCGCCGGCGACGAGATAGTTGGTATCGACCGGCAGATCGGCGAAGTTGCGCCCCGCGATCAGCTCGAGCTCGCGCCGGGCATCGGCCTTGCGACCGAGCGCCGCATAGATCGACGCCAACGCCGCCCGCCACGCCGGGATGCCCGGCGAGCGCTCGACGAACGCGCGAACCGGCTCGCATAGGACCTCTTCCTGGCATCGCAGCCGCGTCAGCGTGAGCATCTGGATGCCGAAGAACTGCTCGCTGTTCGGGCTGCTGCCGCGCCTGGCGAGCTCGAGCGCCTGGCTGGCGAGCGCCAGGCCCTCGTCGAGCCGCCCCTCGATCATCGCGAACAGCGCCGCGGCCATGGTTGCGGTCGACTCGAAGAACGGCTGCCGGAGCTCTGCGGCGATCCGCGTGTACTCGGCCAGATCGCGGCGGGCGCCGGTGATGTTGCCGAGCTCGAACAGATCACGAAAGCGCCAGAAGCGGCCGATCTGGCGCAGCTCGCCCTCGCGCTGCCGCTCGCCGAGCTCGACGAGCTCTTCGGCGATCGCCAGCCCCTCGTCGATCCGGGCGGGGCTCCAGATCGCGAAGTGGCGGGCATAGAGCACGTGGGCGAGCGCTTCGCGATCGCCGAGACGCCGGGCGATCTCGACCGCCTCGCGACTCAGATCGTCGCGCCGCCGCACTTCGTTCGACCAGTAGTAGGCGACGGCCGTGCGCCCCAGGAGCCGCGCCCGCAGGGCGTTGTCGCCCTCGAGGCCGGAAAGCGCTTCCTCGAGGAGCTGGAGATATGTCGCGTCGACGATCCCGGAGGCGCCCCACGTCCGCTCGAGCCCGAGAGCCGCGTACGCGAGCGAGAGGCGCGCGCGCTGGTCACCACGATCCCGGAGCTTGCGGGCGAGGTCGATCGCGCGCAGGTAGCCGGTCCGTGCCTCCTCCGGATTGCCCGCGCACTGATGGGCATCGGCGAGGTCGACCAGCAGGGCGCACCGCGCCGCTTCGTCGCAACCCCCATCCAGCCGCCAGACCGACAGCGCGCGCCGGAAGTGGCGGATCGCTTCCTCGTAGGCATGCCGCTCCATCGCCGCGTGGCCGGCGCGGACGGCGTACTCGAACGCCTTGGCGGCGTCCGCGACCAGCGCGCCGCGGACCAGATGGTCGGCGATCTCCGGCAAGTGGGGGTCGAGGTCGTCCGCGTACAGCGCCTCGAGCGCGCGTCCAATGGTGCGGTGGATCTCCGGACGCTCGGCCGCGGCGATGGTGTCGTACAGGTACTCACGGACCAGCGCATGGGCGAAGCGATAGCGGCCGACCTCGGTGGGGAGCTCGGTCACCGCGCGCCGCGCCTCGGCCTGGCCGAGCCAGTCGAGCAGCTCGCGCCGCCCACTCCGCATGACCTCTTCGAGCTCGCGGATGTCGAACTCGCGCCCGATCGCGGCTGCGACCGCGAGCATCCGCCGGCACGGCGCCGTCAGGTGCCGCAGGCGCTGCGCCACGAGCTCGCGGATTCCGTACGGCACGTCGCCGTCGGTGCGCGGATCCTCGATGGCACTGCGGAGCAGCTCGAGGAGAAAGAACGGATTGCCTTCTCCCCGATCGACGAGCGAGCGCACCGTGGACTCCGCGATCCTCCCGTCCGCGGCCTGCTCGACGAGCGTCGTTGCATCCGCTCCATCGAGTGCCCGCAGGCGAATCTCCTCGCCGCCGTTTTCGGCCAGCGCGGCGAGCACCGCCGCCGCCGTGCTGGCCGCCTCGACCTGCACGTCACGATACGTCGCCACGAGGAGTAGACGCGCATCGACGTTCTCGCGCGCCACGAACTCGAGCAACCGGAGAGACGACGGATCGGCGGCGTGCACGTCCTCGATCACGACCACGACCGGCCGTCTGCGCGCCACCGCGCGGAGGAAGCCAGCCAGCCCGTCGAAGCCGCGAAAGCGGGCGCGGGCGGGCTCGAGGTACCATGCCCGGTGAACGACCCCGAGTCGCTGCCGCAGGTCGGGAAACACCTCGGCGATGGGCGCGGCATGCGGGATCAGCTCGGCGCGGACACAACGCCGATCGACCTGCTTCAGGTACGAGTCGAGTATGTGCCGCCAGGGCCACAAGCCGGGCGCGTCGCTGGCCTCGTAGCAGCGGCCAACCAGCACCAGTGCGTCGCGCTCGTGCGCGTACGTCGCCAGCTCCTCGACCAGGCGCGTCTTCCCGATTCCAGGATCACCGCGAACCGTGACCACGGCGCGCCGGCCGCTCGCCGCCGCCTCGAGTGCGGTGAGCGTCCGGCGAAGCTCGCTGCCGCGCCCGACGAACGCGGACGCCGCGCGTTTAGGGTTTCCGGGCGCCAGGGCGACCGCGTGGCCGTTGTCGGGCCGCGCGTTGCCGACGTGACCATTGGAGCCCCGGGGCGTAGTCAGCATAGATGCCGATGGTTTCCGGAGCCCGTCGTGACAGACCCCGCGGGCCTCCGGGAAAGACCGTACCCAAATCCTATACGTCGCTCGCTAAGAAGAAGGCAAGGGAAAAATGCGGTCCGGGAGGGGGTCCGAGGCTCGCGACCAAGGCTCGTCGCCGGCCGATCACCGGCCACGTCCACTAGCAGCAACCGGGTAGCGGGCTAGCGGTCGGGGGCGGCCGATGGCGTCGTGTTCGCGTTCACGGACTCCGCCCGCCCCCGTTGCAGGCGTCCCGTGGCCCGGCCCGCGCGTGGCGCCGCTTTCCTGCGGCGGGGCTTGGGGGGGGCCTCGTGCGGTATGAGCCCGAGCGCCGACAGCACGCTCCGGCCGACGGCCAGCGAGCTCTCGACCCAGCCCGGGACGAGCGCGCCCCGCGCGCCGAGCGTGGCGCTGCGGACGCCGAGGGCGTCACCGAGGAGTGCCTCGGAGTGCCGGAGCGCGACGAGCGGCCAGCCGTAGGGGATGAGCAGCATGGCGTGATCGATCCAGTCGACCGGCACCGGCCCGTACGCTGCGCGCGGCTCCTCGCTCTCCGCGCCGCCGCCGTTGGGCTCGTCGGCGGCGAGATCGTGATACTGGTTCCAGAGCCGCGTCCAGACGAGCACCCAGCCCCAGGGGACGAGCAGCAGCGCATACTCGATCGGGCCGAGGCGCAGTCGATTGAGTCGGTCGCTATCGGTTGGCATCGAGCATCTCCTGGATGGTGCGCCGGGCGTGCCAGGCGATCTCCTCCAGTATCCGGCGGTCGCGCTCGGCGCCCTCCGGAATGTAGAGCGGGTCGCCGACGTGGAACGTCACGCGGCTGGGTAGCACGAATGGAAACGCGCTCGCAAAGTGGGGATAGAGCAGGAGCTGGAGCGGCGAAAGGGGAAACATGGGGATGCCGAAGACCCGCCCGGCGGTAGCGAGGTTGACGGCGAGCGGATTGAAGCTCTCCGCGCCGACACAGGCCACCGGCAGCACGGGTACCCGGTAGCGTGCCGCCAGCAGGAACACGCCGGTGCGGAACTTGCGCAGCCGGTACCGCCGGCTCCACCCCTTGGCCAGGCCGTCGAGCCCCTCCGGGAAGTGCAGCAGCAGCTCGCCGTGTCGGATGAGGTGCTCGAGGGAGGACATCGACGCCGGCCAGATCCCCATGCGGACGGCGAGCTGGTTGAGCCCGGGCAGGGCGAAGAGTCCGCGAACCGCGAGCGCGCGGGGCATCCAGTGGCGCGCGCCCTTCCCGGCTGCCTGGAGAACGTGCATCGCCAGCAGCGCGTCCCACGGGAAGCTCATACCGGAGTGGTTCATGATGAGGATGGCCGGGCGTATGGGCGGGATGCGCTCGAAGCCGATGATGGAACCCGGTGCGCCACCCGGCTTCTCATCCGCGGCCGCACCCGAGGATACGCCTGGGGATGCGGTCGATGCGCCGAAGTACCAGGAGAGGAACGGGTGGTAGGCGTCGTTCAGCGCGCGGGTGAAGCCAGGGTCGAACCAGTAGTTGGGACAGGTCGGCTCGGCGCCGTCACAGCCGTCGCTTGCCACCTGCTGATACGAAAGAATGGACACGGAAGCCGTCCCGGGTCGCCTCGAGCGCTGAACCGCGCAACCCCCAACCACTCCGCACGCCACCGGGCCCGGGATCGCCACCCGCCCCGCATCCGAACCCTCGCGTGAGGTCTCCACACTTCATGCCCTACCGAAGCAACAAGTCAAGGCGCGAGCGCCTCGAGCATCGGGAAAAGCGCGTCATCCTACGGGGCGCAGGGAGGACGGCGGGTAGGCAGTCGGCCCTGCGGGCAGTTGCACGGCCGCCGCTCGGGCTCGGCGGCGGAGCAGCGCAGATGGCGCCGGCGCTGACGCGCCGCGCTAGCAGGGCCGGGCGGCCGGCCTGCCCGAGCCCGGCCGCGGCGCCACTGTTGTCCGGGGCGGCGATTGCCCTAGAATTGATGGCGGCATCGGGCCATGGCCGCCGACAGCCCCGGGCGAATCGACCCAGGGGTCCTGTGGCTGAGGTACAGGCCCGCGAGTGGCGCTCGAAGCGATGAAGACCGCGGACACGGCACGAGCCCTGGAAGAGCTCCTCACCCGCCGCATCCTCCTCCTGGACGGGGCGATGGGGACGATGATCCAGCGCGGGCAGCTCGGCGAGGCGGACTTCCGCGGCGAGCGGTTCCGCGACCATCCGTCCGATCTCAAGGGGGACAACGACCTCCTCGTCCTCACGCGCCCGGACGTCATCGCCGCGATCCACGACGCGTATCTCGAGGCGGGCAGCGACATCATCGAGACCAACACCTTCAACAGCACCGCCATCGCCCAGGCCGACTACCGGCTCGAGCCGCTGGTGCGCGAGCTCAACGTCGCCGCCGCGGGTCTCGCGCGCGAGGCGTGCGCGAAGTGGACGGCGCGGACGCCCGAGAAGCCGCGCTTCGTCGCCGGGGCGATCGGCCCGACGAACCGGACGCTCTCCATTTCACCCGACGTCAACGACCCGGCGTTTCGCGCCGTCAGCTTCGATCAGGTGCGCGACGCCTACGCCGAGCAGGTGCGCGGCCTCATCGACGGCGGCTGTGATCTACTGTTCGTCGAGACCATCTTCGACACGCTCAACGCCAAGGCGGCGCTCGTCGCCATCGAAGAGGTGTTCGCGGAGAAGGGGCGGCGCCTGCCGGTGCTGATCTCGGTCACGATCACCGACCGCAGCGGCCGGACGCTCTCCGGGCAGACCATCGAGGCGTTCTACGCTTCCGTCGTGCACGCCAGGCCTCTCGGCGTCGGCATCAACTGCGCACTCGGCGCGCGCGAGATGCGGCCGTATCTCGAGGATCTGTCCGCGATCGCCCGGACCTTCGTGAGCTGCTATCCGAACGCCGGTCTGCCCAACGCTTTCGGCGGCTACGACGAGGCGCCGGAGACGACCGCGGCGCTGCTGCGGGAGTTTGCCGAGAGCGGCTTCGTCAACCTGGTCGGCGGCTGCTGCGGCACCACGCCCGAGCACATCCGCGCCATCGGAGAGGCCGTCGCTGGGCTACCGCCGCGCCGGCCGCCGGCGGGGCCCGAGCCGTACGCGCGCTGGAGCGGGCTCGAGCCGCTGGTCATCCGCCCCGAGTCGAACTTCCTCATGATCGGCGAGCGCACGAACGTCACCGGCTCGGCGCGCTTCGCGGCGCTCATCCGGAGCGAGAACTACGCCGCCGCCCTCGAGGTCGCGCTCGATCAGGTGCGCAACGGCGCCAACCTCGTCGACGTCAACATGGACGAGGCCCTGCTCGACTCGGAGCGGGCCATGTCGACCTTCTTGAATCTGGTGGCGACGGAGCCCGAGATCGCCCGCGTGCCGATCGTCGTCGACAGCTCGAAGTGGTCCGTCATCGAGGCCGGGCTCAAGTGCGTCCAGGGCAAGTGCGTCGTCAACTCCATCAGCCTGAAGGAGGGCGAGGCGGACTTCCTGGCAAAGGCCCGCCACGTCCAGCGCTACGGCGCCGCGGTCATCGTCATGGCCTTCGACGAGACCGGCCAGGCCGACACGACGGCGCGGAAGGTGGAGATCTGCGAGCGCGCCTATCGGCTCCTCACCCAGACCGTCGGCATCGATCCCCACGACATCGTCTTCGATCCCAACATCCTCGCCGTCGCCACCGGGCTCGAGGAGCACGCCGACTACGCCCGCAGCTTCATCGAGGCGACGCGCATCATCAAGGACCGCTGTCCCGGCGCCAAGATCAGCGGCGGCGTCAGCAATCTATCCTTCGCCTTTCGCGGCAACAACGTCGTCCGCGAGGCGATGAACTCGGCGTTCCTCTACCACGCCATCCGCGCCGGCATGGACATGGGCATCGTCAACGCGGGTCAGCTCGCGGTGTACGAGGAGATCCCGGCGGAGGTCCTCGCCCACGTCGAGGACGTGCTCTTCAACCGCCGGCCCGACGCGACGGAGCGGCTCGTCGAGTACGCCGGGCAGGTGAAAGGGGAGGGCAAGAAGAAGACGCTCGATCTCGCCTGGCGCGAGAAGCCGGTGGAGGAGCGCCTCTCGCACGCGCTCGTGGCCGGCATCACCGACTTCATCGAGGCGGATGTCGAGGAGGCGCGCCAGCGCTACGACCGGCCGCTCCACGTCATCGAGGGGCCGCTGATGGCCGGGATGTCCATAGTCGGCGACCTCTTCGGCGCCGGCAAGATGTTCCTGCCGCAGGTGGTGAAGAGCGCCCGCGCCATGAAGCGCGCCGTCGCCTACCTCACGCCGTTCATGGAGCAGGAGAAGGCCGAGGCCGGCGGCAACGGCCACGCGCCGCGCAAGATCGTCGTGGCGACGGTCAAGGGCGACGTCCACGACATCGGCAAGAACATCGTCGCCGTCGTGCTGCGCTGCAACGGCTACGAGGTCGTCGATCTCGGCGTCATGGTGTCGTGTGACAAGATCCTGCAGGCGGCCATCGACGAGGACGCGTGTCTCGTCGGGCTCTCCGGCCTCATCACCCCCTCGCTCGACGAGATGGTGCACGTGGCCAAGGAGATGGAGCGGCGCGGCTTCGACCTGCCGCTCCTGATCGGCGGGGCGACCACGAGCCGCGAGCACACGGCGGTGCGCATCGCCCCGGCGTACCACGTGAGCACCGTGCACGTGCTCGACGCCTCGCGCGCGGTCGGCGTGGTGTCGAGCCTCCTCGATCCGGAGCGGCGGGAGATCTTCGACCGGGAGAACCGGGTCCAGCAGCAGCGGCTGCGGGATCTCCACGAGCACAAGGCGGCGCGGCCGCTCGTGTCCTTCGCCGAGGCCGACGCGAACAAGCCAACGTACGAATGGCGGCGGGAGGACGTCCCGGTGCCCACGTTCCTCGGCCGGCGCGTGCTCGACGACTTTCCGCTCGACGTGCTGCGCCGCTACATCGACTGGCGGTTCTTCTTCACCGCGTGGGAGCTGCCCGGGCGCTTTCCGCAGGTGCTCGACGATCCGAAGTACGGCGAGGCCGCCCGCGATCTCTACCAGAACGCCACGGCGTTGCTCGACCGTATCGTCGCCGAAAAGCTCCTCACCGCTCGCGGGGTCTACGGCTTCTGGCCGGCGCAGAGCGACGGCAACGACATCGTGATTTACGCCGAGGAGTCGCGCCGCCGCGAGCTCCTGCGATTTTCGATGTTGCGCGAGCAGCGCGGCAAGGCGAACGGCGAGCCGCAGCGCTGTCTCGCCGACTTCGTGGCCCCAATCGGCAGCGGCGTGCCGGATTACATCGGCGCCTTCGCCGTGACCACCGGCATCGGCGCCGACGAGCTCGTGCGCCACTTCGAGACGGCGCACGACGACTACAGTGCCATCATGGTCAAGGCGCTCGCCGATCGCCTCGCCGAAGCGTTCGCCGAGGCACTGCACGAGCGCGTGCGGCGCGAGTGGGGGTATGGCGCCGACGAGGCGCTCGATTTCCAGGACCTGCTCAAGGAGCGCTACCGCGGCATCCGCCCCGCCTTCGGCTATCCGGCCTGCCCGGACCACTCGGAGAAGCCGAAGCTCTTCGAGCTGCTCGACGCGCAGGCGGCGGGTATCACGCTCACCGAGCACTTCGCGATGCTGCCGGCGGCGAGTGTGAGCGGGATCTATCTCGCGCACCCGCAGGCGCGCTACTTCAGCGTCGGCCGCATCGGCCGCGACCAGGTCGCGGCGTACGCGAGCCGCAAGCACGCCGCCGTCGCCGAGGTCGAGCGCTGGCTCTCGCCGAACCTGAGCTAGCCCCGCTACAACTCGCTCTGTCTGTGTCCCGGCTTCACTGGCCTCACCGACGCTAGTGTCCCGTCCCAGAAGCTCGTCACATGACTCGCCGGCCCTCGACGCCCCTGGCAGGGCATTGCGCCTCCTCGACAGACTTCATAGTCTGCCTGCGCCGGTGCGCCTTGCCAGGACCGCCGATCACCGCCGCCTTGCAGCGTCCCGATTAAACCCCCGCCGCAGGCCTTCCGATAGATAGTCGGTAGTGCCGGTAGGCACCGGGGGAGGTCCGCCCATGTCCGCGTGCACGCTGACCCCGAGCGCGGGAGCTTCGTCTTCGTCGGAGGTGAGCCTGCGCTCGCCGTTGACCGTCGCTCCAGACGACGGGCACCGCGCCGACAGCCGACGCTGCTGGCGACGCCGGCTCGCCGCGCTGCTCTTCTCGGTCTGCTGCGTGTCGCTCGGCGCGAGCCCCGCAGCAGCGGCGCCGTGCCCCGGCAGCTGCGCGGCGGAGTTGGCGGCCAACCCGAAGAGTGTCGAGCAGTATGTCAAAAAAGCGTCAGCCGCCCTGTCCAAGTGCCTGAAGGGCGGGAGCCCGGAGTGCCCGACGGCCTGCCTGCTGCCCGAGTACGGGCGCTTCGGTCTCAGCGATGCCTGCGGCGCCGTCCTCGAATGCCGGCTCAACGACCTCGTCGAGGCGAGCGCCTCCGACGCTGGCTGGGACGCCTCGGACCACTGCCCCGACGACGCGGGAACACCGTGCGATCTGCACCGCCTGAAGCTGGCGGGAAAGCTGGCCGTCAAGGTCCTGTCCGCGGCGCGCAAGGGAAAGCTGGCGAAGCTCGCCAAGCTGTCGTCGCGCTGCGAGAGCGGGGTGGACAAGCGTGAGGGCTGCGGCGAATCCGATGCCGCCACCGCCGCCTGCTCGGCGGGTGACGCGGTCGCGTACGGACTGATGGAGTCGCTCTATGCCGCGTGCGACGGTGTCGCCTTCACGGAGCAGGAGATGTCCGCTGCCGTGCAGGGCGCGATCGCCGAGCTGGCGAGAAAGGGCATGGACGTCACGCCGGATTCCTGGACCAACGCCGCCGATCTCTTCGCCCTCATCGGCCAGACCTTCGTGGCGGCGGACTGCGCCGGCAGGGCGCAAGCTGGAACCGCGGCGCTCCATGGCGGCACCACCGTCGGCGCACTCGAGGACGGCGACACGGTCTACTGTGGGCCCAACAGCTGCACGAAGGGTGATGCCGGCTGCGTGTTGCCGGACCCGGGCGCGTGTCTCAACACGGTCTGCTCCATCCACGACACCTGCTACGGCCAGGTCGAGCAGTCGGAGTGCATCCGGCGTGATTGCACGTGGTCCAGTCAGACGCTTCAGTGCGACGCCGACTTCTTCGCCTCGGCCGGCGTGTGCTGGACCCTCGGCCAGTGTGGCTTCACCTGCAAGGCGGTGATCGCCTTCGCCACGGCGCTGACGGCGATCAACGTCCAGGCCGAGGCCGGCGGCTCTCCCTGTCCGCGCGAGGTCGGCGAGTGTCCGGCGTGCCCCGGCGCCTGCCAGTCCGACTGCACGTGCCCCGCCAGCGGCACCACGTCCACCACTACGACGACGTTGCCCCCGGGCTGCGAGTTCGCCTGCGGCGATGGTAACTGCATCACGGCGGTAACCGTGTGCAACGGCGTTGCCGATTGTGCGAACGGGGCGGACGAGGATCCCGCGACCTGCGGCGATACGCAGAACTGCTGCGTGGCGACCCAGGGATGCCCGTCGGAGACGGGCACGAGCTGCGCGCTCACCTGCTGCTGCTGTCCATTGTTCCAGGCCTGCTGTCCCGACTGGACGCAAGGCTGCTGCGCGGCGGGCTGAGGCGGATCAGGGCGACTTCTCGATCAGGAGATTCAGCCCGTCGAGGACGCGACGCTGGAAGGCGTGCATCGGATCGGGGCGAAAGCGCGTCCGGGCCCGCCCGGCCATGGCGCGGCAGGCGGCGAGGCCGTGTGTGGTCGAGCGCTGCCCGGTCGCCAGCGTGGTCCGGGCGAAGGCGTAGCGCAGCGCGCAGGTCGGTGCGCCGCCGAGCCGTCCCGTGGCCACCTCGGCCTCTTTGGTTGCGAGCGTGACCTCGCGGGCGCCGTCGGTCCAGACGTACTCCCCGTGCACGATGTCGGGCGGACCGTAGTGAATCGCCAGACGACGCGCGAGATCGTCCTCGCACGAGCCGGGATACGCCGCTTCGATGGCGCTGACGCAATCGCCGACCAGCACCACGCGCATCTGCTCGACGCCCGCCGGCGCCGGCACGGTCAGCGCTGTGGGTGGCCACGGCGGCCAGGGCGGGATCGTCGCGTCGGGCTCGCCGCGGAGCGCGAGCACGTCGCGATACGTCATGCCGAGGCCGAGCCCGTAGCTGCCCGCTTCGGGCGGTGGATTCCACAGCGCGCAGGAGAGCGCGCTGCACGAGAGTGCGAGCGCCACGGCAGCGCGGCGCACGGCGCGCGGTCGGGATCGCGGGTGCTGCGGGAATGGTCCGCTGGCTGCGCTCATCGGTGGGGCGTCCTTGCCCGGCGCGTCCGTGGCTCGTGATCGATCTCGAGCCAGGACGTACCGTACCGAGCGTCCTGCACCGAGCGTACTGCCCGACTCCCGATGTCTCAAACGCCGCCGCCGGCGCGTGAGGGTGGCCGGCTCGCGCGCATGCCGCGCTCCCAGCGTGGCTACCGCCCAGGCGGCACCCTGGTGCCGAGCGCTCGCGACAGCTCGCGCGCAGCGCTGGCGGGGTCGTCCGCCGCCATGATCGCCGAGATCACCGCGATGCCGCTGGCGCCGGCGGCGCGAACGGCGGCGGTCCGCGCCGCGGTGACGCCCCCGATGGCGAGGACCGGGATCGCGCTCGCGGCACAAGCCCGAGCAAGATCCTCCACGCCGCGTGGCGGGTCGAAGGCGGCCTTCGATGCCGTGGCATACACCGGCCCGAAGACGACGAAGTCGGCGCCGTCGGCGGCAGCAGTGGTGACCTCGGCGGGCGTGTGCGTGGAGACCGCGATCAGGCGCGCGGCGCCGAGCAGCGCGCGCGCCGCAGGAACGGGGAAGCCGTCGCGCGGCAGGTGCACGCCGTCGGCGTCCGCGGCAAGGGCCACGTCGATGCGATCGTTCACGAGAAGCGAGGCGCCGTAGCGGGCGGTCAGCTGCCGCAACGCCGTTGCCAGCTCGAGCAGCTCAGCTCCGAGCAGGTCCTTCTCGCGCAGCTGCACGCCGTCCGCGCCGCCGTCGAGCGCCGCCTGGACGACCTCCGCGAGCGGGCGCCCATGCGCCTGGCGGCGATCGGTCACCAGGTAGAGGGACGGGGGGCGGGGCACGGTCTGACTGTGCGCTGCTTCAACCGGCGCGGCGGAGCGCGATCACCTGTTGTCTTCGAGGGGCGTGGCGATCCCGGCGCCCTTGAGGCACTCGACCACGCGCGACTGGTCGATCAGGAACAGGTCGGCGGTTCCGTCAACCGACTTGCTCACCTTATAGGCCTCCACGATCTTGTCGCAAGAAACCACCGGCTTCGGAGCCTTGTCCTTCTCCTCGGCGGCGCCAGCCACCGAACCGAAGGCCAACAACGCCGCGATCACCATCGTGTCCGCCTTCATCATGGCCGATTCCTCCTTCACGAAGCGATCCGTGTGGTTGCACCTAGCACGGCGGCAACCGGGCGTGCCAGCCGGTCGGCGTGTGGCGTCGTCCCGACGTTAGTTGATCGGCCCGCGCAGCCGGAGTGTGTAGCGGCCGCTGGCGTCGCCGGCGCTGACGGGGAGGGAGGCCTTGAGCCGCACCAGGCCGCGGCTGTGGGTACCCTTGAAGACGAGCGGGTTCGGGCTTGTGACCGGCGGGGGTTCGGGTACGCCGGTGAGTGTGGCTGCAAGCTCCCCGATGGCGTCGAAAAGTCGGGTCTCGCTGTCCCGGGTGACGGTCAGGGTGAGCCGCTGTCGCATGCTCCCACTGTAGCGAGCGCTGCCGCTGTAGACGGCCCCGGTGGCGTCCTCCGCCGTCCACGTGCCGTTGCCCAGCGTGAAATCCCACTCGACGGGGCTCGTCGCGCCTCCGCTCCCTCTGAGCCGCAACGTCGCCTCACCGCTGATCGCGCCGCGAAACGGCGCGGGCACCGTCGGCGGGAGCTGGAACTGCGAGAGGAAGGACCAGGCGACGCTGGCCAGGTCGAAATCGTCGTTGATGTACAGGATGTGGCCGTCGAAAGGCAGACCCGGAAAGGCGGCGGCGACGACGCTGCACAAGCCGACCTGCACGCCGTTCTGACAGTCGGTGTAGGTCTCGCAGCGACTCTGCCCGCTCTCCACCAGCACATCGGGCGCGGCTGCGGCACAGCCATTGATGTCGTGCCAGTAGTCGAACGTGTCGGGCGCGGAAGGGAAGACTCCGCCGTTGTACGGCACGAGAGCGTCGGTCAGCCCCATGACCGTGAGCACCGGGATCGAGCGCACCGGCCGGCAGCGGGAAAGCGGAATGAACGGCACCGGGAAGGCCAGGGGCGCGGCGGCCGCGAACAGGTCCCCCGCGTCACACGCGAGACGGTGCGACATCGCGCCGCCATTGGAGATCCCGGTCGCGTATATCCGCCGGCGGTCGATGCTCGCCTCGGCCTCGATCGCCGCCACCACGGCGCGAACGAAGCCGACGTCGTCGAGGCCGCCGCCACAGCAGATGCCGGCGTTCCAGCGTCTATCGACACCGTTCGGATACGCGACGATGAAGCCCTCCAGCTCCGAGAGCTGGACCATCCCGGAGACGAACTGCTGCTGGCCCGCGGTGGAACCGAGCCCGTGGAAATCGAGCACCAGAGGAACCTCCGTCGAGCCGTCGTAGCTGACCGGCACGTGGACGTTGTAGTTCCTGAGGATACCCTCGAACTCGAGTTGCCGGGACTGGTTTCCGACCTGAAGGACCGCCGGGGCCGGTCGCGCCGCAGCGAGGAGCGCAAGCGCCGCGACGCCGATCGCGATGCTCGTCGGCAGCACCCTGATCGTCCGTGCCGTCTTCGCGCTCTTTGCGGGGAGAGAGAGGCTCGACATCGTGGTTCCCCTTACTTCCGTTTGCAGCCGAGGACCGGCATGACAACCAAAAAGGGCGCGCGCGGGTGGAGGTCCCCGGGTTTGCCGCCGGCGATCCTACCGCAACCGTCTATGTCGAGGGAATAGCCCGAGAGAGAAATCATCGCCCTGCGAGCAGTGGCGCGCCGCCTGGTCCTCGTGGGCTGGCGTCGCATCAGCGGCCCGCGAGGAACGGCTGAGGGGGGTCAGCCCCGGCCGACGATCCCGGTGAGGGGGCTCGAGGCGGCGGCATGGAGCTTCCGCTCGATGCGCCCGGCGAGGTACGCCTTGCGGCCCGCGTCGACCGCGAGCCGCATCGCTTCGGCCATCAGCAGGGGGTTGTCGGCGCCGGCGATGGCGGTGTTCATGAGCACGGCATCGCAGCCGAGCTCGAGCGCTTCCGCGGCATCCGAGGCCACGCCGACGCCGGCGTCCACGATCACCGGGACTTTGCTCTGCTCGACGATGATGCGGATGTTGTACGGGTTCCGGATCCCGAGACCGGACCCGATCGGGGCTGCCAGCGGCATCACGGCGGCGCAGCCCATGTCCTCGAGCCGCCGGCATGCCACGGGATCGTCGGTGACGTAGGGGAGGACCGTGAAGCCCTCCTTGACGAGGACCTCGGCTGCCATCAGCGTCGCCGCGACGTCCGGGAAGAGCGTGCGCTCGTCACCGATGACCTCGAGCTTGACCATGGTGCCGAAGCCCAGGTCCGCGCCCGCTTCGCGCGTGAGACGGCAGACTCGAATGGCCTCGGCGGCGGTGTAGCAGCCGGCGGTGTTCGGCAGGATGACGAACCGCTTCGGGTCCAGGTGGTCGAGCAAATTCTCCTTGCCTGGATCCGTGATGTTCACCCGGCGCACGGCCACGGTGACGATCTCGGCGCCGCTCGCCTCGATGCAGCGCCGGGTTTCGGCGAAATCCTTGTACTTGCCGGTGCCGACGATGAGCCGGGAGTGAAAGGCCCGGCCGCCCAGCACGAGTGGATCGTCGGTTGTGGCTGCGGATGTTTCGGGATCGAGCCCGCGTGCGCGCGCCATGGCGTACCGTTACCCCCCGCCGACGAAGTGAACGATCTCGACGACGTCGCCGGCTGCGAGGCGCCTGCGCTCGTACTCGTCCCGAGGAATCACGTCGCAGTTGACCTCGACGGCTACACGCCGGTGCGCGAACCCGAGATCCGCGATCAGGGCGGCGACGGTCGCATCGGCCGTGATCGTGCGCTGCTCGCCGTTGACCGTCACGTCCATGTTCGTGGCGAAGGCTAACGCCTCGCCGGAATCTTTACAACATAGGGCGCGTTCTATAGGTACATCGGCGTTGGCTTCGGTCCCGGCCTCGATCGCTTTGGAAACGCAACATTATCCGGTAATGTCCTCCCGTCGATGAGCGTCCGCCGGGGGCGACCGACCGTCGCCGAGATCAACGTCGCAGCGTTGCGTCGCAACCTGCGGCAGGTGCGCGCGCTCGTCGGGCCCGCCGTCGACATCCTCGCCGTGGTGAAAGCCAACGGCTACGGCCACGGCGCCGTGGCCGCTGCCCGCGCCTTCGTCGCCGAGGGCGCGGCGGCGCTCGGGGTCGCCACCGTCGAGGAGGGTGCGGAGCTGCGGGGCGCGGGACTCCAGGGTCCGATCCTGGTGCTCGGCGGGACACTGCCGGGTCAGGAGGACGATGTCCTCGAGCACGGAATGACACCCGCGATCTGGGATCTCGCCACGGCCCGCGCGCTCGGCGCACGCGCCACGGCCAGCGGACGGCTCGTGTCGGTGCACCTGAAGATCGACACCGGCATGGGGCGCGTCGGCGTGCTGCCGGATGCCGTGTCGGCGTTCGGCCGCGAGCTGGGTGCGATGGCCGGGATTCGCGTCGACGGCGTTTTCTCGCACTTTGCCTGTGCCGAGGATGTGAGTGGGCCGGCCGTCGCGCGACAGCTGGCACTCTTCGCCGAAGCCGTGGAGCAGCTCGCGCGGGTGGGCGTGCAGCCGCCGCGGCGGCACCTGGCGAACAGCGCCGCGGTCATGACATTGCCGCTCGCACACCAGTCATTGGTGCGGCCGGGCATCATGCTGTATGGCGTGCCGCCCGATCCCGCGCTCGCGGCGTGCGCCGCGCTCGAGCCTGGGATGCGGTTTCGGACGGCGGTGATTCAGGACAAGCGAGTGCCGGCAGGAACGCCGGTCAGCTACGGGCAAACGTTCCGGACCGAGCGGCCGAGTATCCTCGCCACCATCGCGGTCGGCTACGCCGACGGCTATCCGCGCGCGCTGTCGAACCGGGGGCAGGTGCTGGTCCGCGGCCGGCGGGCGCCCGTGGTGGGCCGCGTGTGCATGGATCTGACAGTGGTCGACGTCACCGAGATCGACGGGGCGCGCGCGGGGGACGAGGTGGTGCTCTGGGGCCGGCAGGGCGACGCCGAGATCACCTGCAGCGAGGTGGCGGCGTGGGCGGGCACGATTCCGTACGAGCTGCTCACGCGGGTCGGTGCGCGGGTGCCGCGCGTCTACGCGGATGCTTGAAGGGCGCCGAGCGGAGGGGCGGCTGCGCAACTGAGGCACACGGAAGATGGATCGTAGCGGACAGAGCGGAGTGCGATAGGCCGGGGGCTGGGATGGCGAAGATCGAACGGGCGCTCATCAGTGTGACGGACAAGCGTGGCGTGGCGGCGCTGGCGCGCGCTCTCGCCGAGCAGGGCGTGGAGATCATCTCGACGGGTGGAACCGCCCGGCTGCTGGCGGATGCCGGGATCGCCGTCGTTCCCATCCAGGACTTCACGGGATTTCCCGAGATGCTCGACGGCCGGGTGAAGACGCTGCATCCGAAGATCCACGGCGGCCTCCTCGGCCGCCGCGATCTTGCGGAGCACCGGCAGGCCATGGCCGCGCACGGCATCCGCCCGATCGATCTCGTGGTGGTGAATCTCTACCGATTCGAGGAGACGGCGGCGGCGGGTGGGGATCTCGCCGAGGCGATCGAGAACATCGACATCGGCGGGCCGTCGATGATCCGCTCGGCGGCGAAAAACCACGCGAGCGTCACGGTGGTGGTGGACCCGGACGACTACGAGGCGCTGCTGGCCGAGATGCGGGCGAACGGGGGCACCGTCGGCGCGGCGACGAACTTCCGCCTCGCCAAGAAGGCGTTCGCGCTCACCGCGCACTACGATGGCGCCATCGCCGACTACCTCGGCGCGTTCGCGCCCGACGGCACCCGGGCGCGCTACGGCGAGACGCTGCACCTCGACTTCGTCAAGGTCCAAGACCTGCGCTACGGCGAGAACCCACATCAGACCGCCGCCGTCTACCGGGAGCGATCGCTCGCGGAGCCGTGCATTCCGGGAGCGCGGCAGCCCTTCGAGGGCAAGGAGCTGTCGTTCAACAACATCGTGGACGCCAACGCCGCCCTCGAGCTGGTCCTGGAGTTCGACGAGACGGCAGCCGTCGTCATCAAGCACACCAACCCGTGCGGCGTGGCGACGTCGACCACGAGCCTCGCCGACGCGTTCCGCGCGGCGCGCGCCTGCGACCCGGTGTCGATCTTCGGCGGCATCGTCGCCTTCAACCGTCCGGTGGACGAGGACACCGCCCGCGAGCTGACGGAAATCTTCCTCGAGGTCATCGTCGCCCCCGGTTTCATGCCCGAGGCGCTGGCGCACTTTCGTGCCACCCCGCGGGCGAAGAACGTGCGGCTGCTCGAGGTCGCCAGATCGGCGCGCGCGGAGACCAGCCCAGCGCACGCCGGGACGACATCGGCGCCCGCCGCGCGCCGGGGCCTCGATCTCAAGCGCGTCGTGGGCGGCCTTCTGGTCCAGGACCGCGACCTCGCGCGCGTCGCGGCGGCCGCGGCCCGCGTGGTGACCAAGCGCCGGCCGGCGCCGGACGAGCTCACCGCCCTCGACCTCGCGTGGCGCGTCTGCAAGCACGCCAAATCGAACGCCATCGTCTTCGCGCGCGCGGATCGGGTCGTCGGCGTGGGCGCGGGGCAGATGAGCCGGGTGGACGCCGCCCGCATCGCGGTGATGCGGGCCGAGACGCTCGGCCTCGAGACGCGGGGGTCGGTGGTCGCCTCCGATGCCTTCTTTCCGTTTCGCGATGGCCTCGACGTTGCGGCGGCGGCGGGCGCGACCGCCGTGATCCAGCCCGGGGGCAGCGTCAAGGATCAGGAGCTCATCGCCGCCGCCGACGAGCACGGCATGGCCATGGTCTTCACCGACATGCGTCACTTCCGCCATTGAAGCGTTGATGCGGATTCTCGTCGTCGGCGGCGGCGGCCGCGAGCACGCTCTCGTGTGGAAGATCCTGCGGAGCCCACGGGCCACGAAGGTGATCTGCGCGCCCGGTAACGCGGGCATCGCCGAGATCGCCGAAACCGTTGCCATCGCCGCCGACGACATCGACGGGCTCGCGCGGTACGCCGCCGAGACGCGGGTCGATCTCACCGTCGTCGGGCCCGAGCAGGCGCTGTGCGACGGCATCGTCGACGTCTTTACGGCGCGCGGGCTGCGCACCTTCGGCCCGACGCGTGCCGCCGCCCGGCTCGAGGGCAGCAAGGTGGTGACGAAAGAGCTCCTCGCCCGGTACGGCGTGCCGACGGCGGCGTTTCGCGTCTTCGACGATGCCGACCTCGCCAAAGCGTACGCGCGCGCGCACGGCGGGCCGCTCGTGGTCAAGGCCGATGGGCTGGCGGCGGGGAAGGGCGTGGCGGTATGCGACTCCGCGGAGGATGCCTGTCGCGCCATCGACGAGATCATGGGCGCGCGGCGGTTCGGCGCCGCCGGCGACCGCCTCGTCGTCGAGGAGCGGCTCGAGGCGAGGAAGTATCGGTGCTCGCGCTCACCGACGGGGAGACGGTGATTCCCCTGGCGCCGGCCCAGGACCACAAGCGCGTGGGCGACGGCGACACCGGCCCGAACACGGGCGGCATGGGCGCCTACTCGCCGGCGCCAATCGTCACCCCGGCGCTGGAACGCCACGTCATGGACGACATCCTGGTGCCGTTGATGCGCGGGCTCGCGGCGGAGGGGATCGTCTACCGCGGCATTCTCTATGCCGGTCTGATGGTCGACCGCGGCCGGGCGAAGGTGCTCGAGTTCAACGTGCGCTTCGGCGATCCCGAGTGCCAGCCGCTCATGCTCCGCCTGCGGAGCGATCTCGTCGACCTGATGGAGCGCACCGCCGAGGGACGGCTGCGGGGCGCGCGGGTCGAATGGGACCCCCGGGCCGCCGTCTGCGTCGTGCTCGCCGCCGGCGGATATCCCGGAGAGTTCGAGAAGGGAAAACCCATCACCGGGCTCGAGCAGCTGCGCGATTGGGCGAACGGCGTCGTGTTCCACGCCGGGACGCAGCGCGTGGACGGCAGAGTCGTCACCGCCGGGGGGCGCGTGCTCGGAGTCACGGGGCTCGGCGCCGACATCGGCGCCGCCATCGCCGAGACCTACGCGGCGGTGCGCCAGCTCAGCTTCGAGCGGATGCACTACCGCACCGACATCGGCCGGCGGGCGTTGTGAGCGCGACGTTGGTTCCCGTGTCACACTCGGCCGACGATGCGGCGTCAGCCGCCGCGATTGCACCGAGGAGGAAGGGCGGCGTGCATGGCTGATCTGAGACCGTTTCGGGCTGTCCGCTACGACCGGTCCCGCGTCGGCGACCTGGCGGCCGTGGTCGCGCCGCCCTACGACGTCATCTCCGCCGAGCAACGGCGGCGGCTCTGCGACCGCAGCCCATACAACGCCGTCCGCTTGATCCTGAATCCCGAGGCGGATCCGCACGCGGCCGCCGCGCGCGAGCTGCGCGGCTGGCGCGAGACGGGAATCCTGGTCCAGGACCGCGAGCCGGCATTCTACTTCTACTCGCAGACCTTCACGGTGAGCGCCGCAGGCTCGCAGCGGCGCGACGGGATCATCGGCGTCATGCGTCTCGAGGACTTCGCCAGTGGCGGGGTGCGGCCGCACGAGCGGACCTTCGAGGGGCCGAAGGCCGACCGGCTGCTCCTGACCCGCGCGTGTCGTGCGAACCTGAGCCCGATCTTCGGTCTGGTGTCGTGCCGCGACCTCGTCTTGCGCGAGCTGGCGGCTGCGGCGCTGCGCGCGCCGGCCGACGTGGACATCGCCGCCGACGACGGCGTGCGCCACCAGCTCTGGCGGGTGGCCGACACCGCGTTCGCCGCCCGGTGGGCGGACGTCGCGCGCGAGGAGCCGGTCGTGATCGCCGACGGGCACCATCGCTACGAGACGGCGCTCGCGTACCGCAACGAGATGCGCAAGGCCGAGCCGGCCGCGGGACGCGATGCGCCGTTCGAGTTCGTTCTCGCCTGCATCAGCAACACGGAGGAGCCGGGAGTCCTGGTGCTGCCCACGCATCGCGTGCTGCCGGCCGTACGCGCGGGTGACGTCGAGCGCGTGCTGACCGAGCTCGGCGAGATCTTTGCGGCTACGTCCTATCCGGTGAGGGAGCGGGCGCGTTTCCTCGCCGAGCTCGACGGCGGCGCGGCGCGGATCGGCTGCGTGCTGCCGGACGCGCTCACCGTCCTCACGCTGCGCGCCGATCCCGGGCGCGTGCTCGGCGCGCGCCGGCCGGAGGTGCGCGGCCAGGCCGTGGTGCTCCTGCACGATCTCGTCCTGTCGCGCCTGGCTCACGGGCCGGTCGAGTTCACGCACGACGATGGCGAGGCGCTCGCCGCCGTTGCCAGCGGACGGGCCGGGGCGGCGTTCCTCGTCCGCGCGCCGACCGCGAAGGAGCTCCGTGCCGTGTGTCTGGCCGGCGAGACCCTGCCGGAGAAGTCGACCTACTTCTACCCGAAGCTGCTGACCGGCCTGGTCTTCCACGCGCTCGGGTGAGGAGGCGGCGCCCCGGCCCGCTGGTACCCGCGGAGTGCGATGGAGTGTGCCGGTGGCCCCGGTGGCCGATGATATACGGAGGGGCATTGGCATGAAGTCGGAACCGACCCCGCCCGCACGGGCGAAGCTTTTCTCGAACGGCCGGTCGCAAGCCGTCCGATTGCCACGACAATTTCGATTCGATGGGAAGGAGGTGGCGATTCGCCGGGAGGGAGAAGCCGTCGTGTTGGAGCCGGTTGCAAAGCGCAAGTGGCCCGCCGGGTACTGGCAGCGCATGAACCGTCTCGTGAAGCATCTCGACGTCGGGCGCGTCGTTCCCATCGGCGGGCGACTCCTCGATCTCACCGCAGACGACGTGTGATCTGGCTGCTCGATACAACGCCGCAGAGTTTTCCCGGGTACCACGCCTGCGGGTAGGGGACTGGGTCGCGAGATGAGCGTGACGTAGTGCATTCCGCCTGTGACCACGGGAATCCCTCGCGTGCGAAGGTCTGTCACGCGTGCGGGGCGCTCCTCGCGCGTGAGGGGGTACACGACGAGATCGTCGAGTACGCGACGGTGATGGCCGGGAGCCCCGCCGATCTCGATGAGGGCATCGAGGAGGCGGCGGTGGATCACCTCGTTGCCAGCGGGCGGAAACGGTGACGCGGGGCGACGTCAGGAGCCCGTCCGAGCATTCCGGACCGAGCCGTGTAGGCGACCTCATCGGCGCAACATCGGCGCGGGCCCGTGGCGTTACCGATCACGGCGTGGCGCCCACGCATCGGCTCGCCCCCCCCTAGATTTGCCCGAGTCCGGGTTGACGCTGCGGCAGCCGGGCGCTACTGGAACGTCGCCCATGCCGAGCGATCTCGACAGACTTCGCCTCCTCTACGATCTCAATCGCCGGCTCAGCACGTTCACCGACCTCGACGAGCTGGTTCGCTACGTCACGCGGTGCGCCCGCGAGCTGCTGCGCGCCGACGGCTGCGCCATGCTGCTGTTCGACGCCCGCCGGAACGAGCTCTACTTCCCCGTCGCCAGCCAGCGCGAGGGACGTGCCGCCACCCCGGAGCAGCTGGCGGAGATCCGCTTTCCCGCTGATCGTGGCGTGGCAGGATCGGTATTCCGCCACGGTGAAGCGGTGCTCGTCACCGATGTGCGGGCCGATTCGCGGTTCTACCCGGGCGTGGACCAGCAGACAGGCCTCGAGACCCGGTCGATCCTGTGTGCGCCGCTGCGCACGCGCTCGGGGACGATCGGCGTCATCGAGGTGATCAATCCCGCGGAAGCTCCCACCCAGGATGATCTGCAGTTTCTCGATGCTCTGGCGGCGGACGTCGGTGTGGCGCACGAGAAGGCGGCACTGTACGGGCGCCTGCGCGCGGAAGCGCTCGGGCTGCGGCGGCTGTCGAGCGTGATGGGGCTGGGCCTGTTCCTGGCCGGAATCCTCTTCGGCAGCGGCGCCTACCTGACGCTACGCGCCCGCGCGCTGCCGCTGCACGATCTGCTCCTGCACCCGGGCTTTCTCATCGGCGTTCTCTGCGTCCTCATGGGCGGAGTGCTCGTGGGCGTTGCGCGCGGATGGCTCGTGACCAGGGTCGGGCCCGCGGCGCGCTAGAGACAACCGCTATTCCCACACGGGCTGGGCGGGGCACGTCGTCTGGCCCGCGGCGCGCAGGTCTACGCGGCCAGGCCGTGTTGCCCCTCCACGACCTCCTCCTGGCGCGCTTGTCACGTGGGCCCGGTGAGTTCACCCACGACGACAGCGAGGCGCCGCAGTGACGATACGCCGGTGTCGGTAAGACTTAGTGTCCACGACAATAACCTGCTGAGGGTGGGCGCCCGATCGGTTTTTGCCTCTCATCAAAGTTGGACGATAGCCCTCCTCCGGCAGAGTCGCGCACAATCGCGTCTGCGCGCTGTCACAATTGCTCACAAGTATTGCCGGGCCGGATTGTGCGTCTACGCGGACTCGCTGCGTCGTCGCCGGAGTCGGTTCCAGACCATCGCCCCGACCAGCAGTAGCCCGCCCCCGACCACGCCCGCGGTCGCCACGCGGCTCGCGAAGCGGACCCAGGAGGGAACTTCCTGACCGATGACGCGCAGGACGAACCAGCAGTTGCCAACGAGAATCAACACGATGAAGCTCGCGGCGACGATGCGAGCGGGGAGGGAGCGCGGTGCGGTGGGCCGCGTCGCCGGCCGATCCGGTGATGATGACGCGCTCACGTGACGTGGCTCAGACACACGGCACGTGCTCGAGCTCGCCGCCGCCGGCGGTGATCTGGAACTTCTTCCAGAAGGCGGCGTCCACCTTGCGTGTGTAGCGGGTGGCGCGCTGCCCGGTGCGGTAGCGGCGGTAGGCGTTCGGGCCGCCGTTGTAGGCGGCGTACGTCGCCCGCGCCGGATCGCCGCCGCGGACGCCGATCTCCCGCCGGCCGTAGCGGCCGAGCATCTGCGCGAGGACCTGGGCGCCGGCGCCGGCGTTGTAGACCACGTCCCACTCGAGCTTGCGAAGATCGAAGAGCCCGCGCCACACGCGTCGGTTCACCTGCATGATGCCGACGTCGCCGGTCTCGGACTCGACGGGCGTGACGCGTCCGTCGCGGGCGACGAACTGGCGCCAGCAGCTTTCCTGCCAGGCCGTGGCACGCACGAGGTGGCGGAAGAGTCCGTGGAGGTCGGCTGGCACGGCGCCCCGCTCGCGAAGCGCCATGGCGTCGAACAGCCGGGAGTGTGCGCTGCGATAGCGATCGATGTCAGCGGATGTCGCTACCCAGCGCTCGGGGATGGAACCGGGCGGGGGCAGGTCGTCCGCGGCCGGCGCTGTGGCGGCGTGGGCCACGGCGGCGCCCGGCCAGCGCCACCGAGTGTCCGACGGCACCGGATCTTGCGGCGCGGACGGCGCCGGTGCGTTCGCCGGCGGCTCGTGGAAGCCGAAGAGCTCACGCAGCTCGGGATCCGGGGCGTCGCTCACGGCGAGCGGATCGAGAAGCGTCTGCGGGTCGAGCGATCGCGCCAGGCGGCGCAACCCGTCGGCCGAGATCTCGATGCCGACGTCGGGGCCGACCTGCTCGAGGGCCGCGAGCGCATCGCCCGCGGCGAGAAATCGCACATAGCGGAGCGCCGCTTCGCTCTCGGCGCGGGTGCGCGCGACGCGCCCGGCGATGTCACGCATCGTCTGCCAGCTGTCGAGGAAGAGGCGGCGGACTGGATCTTCGCCTGGACGAGGCCCGCTCGCCAGGACCGTGAGCAGGGCATGGCGGCCATCGATGAAAAGCCCGAACAGCGCGTCGATGATCTCCGGATCGGGGTCCCCGACGCCGAGCTGCTTGACGGTGAACGTGAGAAACGCATCCCAGTTGGTGAGCGCAGCCTCCCACCGCGTCCGCTCCTCGGGAGTGAGCGCGGGCTCGGGCAGGGCCGGGCCCGTGGTCGGTGGTGCGGGTGGGACGTTCATCGCCGCTTCGACCTTCACGCCGTCGGCGGCCGGCGCGGCGCCGAGTGGGCGCAGGCTCTCGAGGGCCGCACGGGCGCGGCCGCCATGCTCACGGTCGAGCGAGCCTTCCACGACCGTGCGCACCTCGGCGACCGGCGGCGCGAGGTCGACGCGGGCCCTGGCCACCGCGACTTCGATGCGCTCGCCGGCCACGTCGCCGACACGACGGGTGAAGAACGTGGACGAACCCTCGGGACCGAGCAGCTCCGTCGTCACGTCCGCGAGCACGAGCTGCCAGGTCGGCTCGATCGTGGGCCGTGCGCGGATGCGCAGCTCGGCGTCCCGCTGGAGCGGGAAGAGACACCAGCTGAGGATCCCGAAGCCGGCGCGCCCCCGCGCTACGGCGCGAACCTCGACGCGCTCTCCTGCTGGCAGGACACGGAAGTCGTCGAGGGCGAGCGTCGTGCAGTCGTCATCCGAGGTCCAGAGCACCGCCGGCTCCGGCGCCGTGCCGCGCAGCTCGCGCGCGAGGAGCGACGCCAGCAATTCGTAGTCGACGGTGAGCGCGAACCGCACCTCCTCGGCGCGCAGCCCGGCGGGAGTGCCGAGCGTGGCGCCGAGAGCGCCCACCAGGAGAAGCCCGAACCGCACGGCGAGCCACCATAGCAGGCGCGGGCGGTGATGTCGCATTGACCGCCCTGCCGCCGGCTGTCCCCGGTCGGTCGCTGAAACCGTATTCTGCGGCTATATTATCGAGGAAGGACGGGGACACGTTTGGAGGAGGGCCTCCCATGCCCGGCGACACACTGACGGTCATCGACAACCGTACCGGCAAGAAATACGAGCTGCCGATCGAGCACAACACGATACGCGCCGCGGACCTGGGGCAGATCCAGGTGACGGCCGGCGCTCCAGGGCTCACCAGCTACGATCCGGCGCTGGTGAACACCGCCACGTGCAAGAGCAAGGTGAGCTACATCGACGGCGAGCGCGGCATTCTGCGTTACCGCGGCTATCCCATCGAGGAGCTCGCCGAGAAGAGCACCTTCCTCGAGACCGCCTATCTCATCGTGAAGGGCGAGCTCCCGACCACCTCCCACTTCCGCACCTGGCAGCGCAACATCAAGATGCACACGATGATTCACGAGAACCTGAAGCACTTCATCGAGGGCTTCCGGTACGACGCGCACCCGATGGGCATCCTCATCGGTACGGTCGGCGCGCTGTCCACGTTCTATCCAGAGGCACGCAACGTGACCGACCTCGAGTCGCGCCGCGTGCAGACGCGCCGGCTGATCGGCAAGATGCCCACCATCGCCGCCTTCGCGTATCGCCACAGCCGCGGCCTTCCCTACGTCTATCCCGACAATACGCTCTCCTTCACCGGCAACTTCCTGTCGATGATGTACCGCATGGCCGAGCCCAAGTATCAGCCCGATCCCGTCCTCGAAGGGGCGCTCGAGACGCTCTTCATCCTGCACGTCGATCACGAGCAGAACTGCTCCACCGCCACGATGCGAATGGTGGGCAGCTCGCTCGCCGACCCGTACGCCGCGGTTGCGGGCGCCGCCGCCTCGCTGGGTGGCCCACGGCACGGCGCGGCCAACGAGGAGGTCGTGCGGATGCTGCGCGAGATCGGCTCGGTCGACCGCATCCCGGCGCTCATCAAGCAGGTGAAGGCGGGCGAGCGGCGGCTGATGGGCTTCGGGCACCGGGTCTACAAGAACTACGATCCGCGCGCGCGGGTCATCAAGCGGGTCGCGCATCAGGTTTTCGAGGTGACGGGACGCAACCCCCTCATCGACGTGGCCTCGAGCTCGAGCGCATTGCCCTCGAGGACGACTATTTCGTGAAACGGCGCCTGTATCCGAATGTCGACTACTATTCCGGGATCATCTACGAGACCATGGGCTTCCCGCTCACGATGTTCCCGGTCCTCTTCGCCATCGCCCGGACCGCCGGCTGGATGGCGCAGTGGGCCGAGCTGATCCTCGACGAGGAGCAGAAGATCGCCCGGCCCAAACAGATCTACGTCGGGCACGACGAGCGCCACTACGTGCCGCTCGACCTGCGGCGCGACGGCGGGCCGGTGGAGACCGAGGTCAGCGGACCGCTGTGAGCGAGCCGCGCCGGTGTCTTGCGGTAGTAACGCGGCCGTCGATGAGATATTGATTGCGGTGCTCCGCTGCCCTCGGCCTCGAATGGTCGGGTAGTCCATCGGGCTACCCTCCCGAGGGGGTGCTTCTCATTCATGGACGAGCGCGAGGCGGGGGCGGAGACGTCCGCCCGACGGGGAGGGGAACGATGGAAGTCAAGCTCATCGATTGCGCGGTCGATCCCCTCGAGAAGCTCTATGCGGCGTACCGCACCTGCTACAGCTCGGACACGCCGGTCGAGATCTGGGACAAGATTCGCGGCGAGGAGATTCCGAAGGAGCGCATCCGCAGCTTCATCGCCGAGCGGCTGAAGACGGGCCACAGCTCACCGCTGGAGCAGGTCGTCTTCTGGTTCGCGATCGCGGGCGTCTCCCGCTCGCTCAGCCATCAGTTCGTCCGCCATCGTATCGGGATCAGCTTCGAGCAGCAGAGCCAGCGCTACGTCCGCTTCAAGGAGGAGCGCCTGGAGTACGTCCTGCCGGAATCCTGGCGCCGGGCGGGATTGGCGGAGGAGTTTCGCGAGCTCGTCGACCGGACGACGAAGATCTATCGGCGTGCGCTCGAAGCGGGGATTCCCGCCGAGGACGCCCGCTTCGTGCTGCCCAACGCCGCGCCCACGAACTTCCAGGTGATGGTCAACTTCGCCGAGATGCTCCACATCGCCGACGTGCGCCTGTGCGTGCGGGCGCAGTGGGAGATCCGGCGGATGGTCGCGCTCATGCGGGCGGAGATCAAGCGCGCGCTGCCGCAGCTCGCCGAGCAGCTCCAGCCGAAGTGCGGCGAGCGGCGCCAGGGCTATTGCGACGAGTCGTACGAGGACTGGATGAAATGCCCGCTCGGCAAGGTGCGGCCGCACAAGGCCGCCCTCTTCGAGCTGTACGCGCGCCACGGGTCGCGGGCGCTCGCCGCTCTCGGGGAGTCCGAGTTCCGCGAGGTCGAGGAGCGCGAGCAGCTCGACGGCTGACCGCGCGTGCACCGGCGGTGCCGCCCCCGGTCGCCGGCTCGATCGGCCACTCATGCCGGAGTCCAGGCTTCAGGAAGCCGTCTCCCTCTTCAACCGACGGGATTTCTTCCGTGCCCATGAGGTGCTCGAAGAGGCCTGGCGCGAGGTCCCCGAGGGCGATCGCGTGCTGTACGAGACGCTCATCCGTCTCGCGGCGGCGCTCCATCTGCGACTGAATCGCGGCGGCCACCGCGGCACCGTCAACCTGCTGCAGCAAGCGCTCGTCACCCTGGAGGACCTTCGCCCGCAGGCGGCCGGGGTGGATACGACGGCGCTCTACGATGACGTCGCGGCGTACGTCGAGCGTCTCCGCGCCGAGGCGGGACCGGCGGGTTGGCGTGAGCGCTTCCGGGTGCCCCGCATCCGCCTCGTCACCGGCGCCTCGACACCCTGAGGAGGGCTCGGCTACAGTCTCGGGCGTCGAGACGTTCTGCGGCGGCCTTCGGACCATGGACATCACGCAGGAATTCGTGTGCGAAGGCCTCAGGCGCGCCCGCTACATCACCACGCCGCGGGTCGAGCTGGCCACTTACCTGGCGCTGGCGCTCGAGAAGCCGCTCCTGGTCGAAGGGCCGGCCGGCGCGGGCAAGACGGAGATCGGCAAAGTGCTCGCGGAGATCCTCGACACGGAGCTCGTCCGGCTCCAGTGCTACGAGGGGCTCGACGAGGCGCGCGCGCTCTACGAGTGGAACTATCAGCGGCAGATCCTGCGCATTCAGGCGGATCGAACGGCCGAGCGCGGCTGGGACGAGGTGTCGAGTCACATCTTCTCGCGGGAGTTCCTGCTCGAGCGCCCGCTGCTGCGCGCCGTGACCGCATCCCGGACCGTGGTGCTTCTCATCGACGAGGTCGACAAGGCCGATGAGGAATTCGAGGCCTTCCTCCTCGAGGTGCTGAGCGACTTCCAGGTGACGGTGCCGGAGCTCGGCACGATCCGGGCCAAGCACCCACCCGTGGTGGTCCTGACGTCGAACCGGGCGCGCGAGCTGTCGGAGGCGTTGAAGCGGCGCTGCCTGCATCTCTACGTCGACTTCCCGCCACCGGAGAAGGAGGCGGAGATCATCGCACTCAAGGTGCCGGAGCTCGACGAGCGACTCCGCCAGCACGTGGCGCGCTTCGTCGGCGGCCTGCGCAAGCTCGAGCTGCGAAAGCCGCCGAGCATCGCCGAGATCCTCGACTGGGCTCGCGCGCTCTGCATGTTGCACATCACGGAGCTTGATGCAGCCACCGTCAGGCGCACCCTGAACGTGATCCTGAAGCACGAGGACGACATCCGGAAGGCCGAGGCCAAGGTGTCCGCGCTGGTCACGGCGGCGTCCCGCTGAGCCGTCCGGCTCGCCCGCATCTCACACCGGGTCGCGCCGCGAGAATCGCCTGCGCCCGGGCCATGCGGGCAGAATCGTGCAGCGAATCAATTCATGACGAGGTTGCACGGCCGGCGGCGCGCCCGGGTCGCACGCCCGGCCGAGGACGCTACGACGGCCCCTGGCGCGCGTCACTGGCGCTGCGGTGGTCGTGCGGGCGCCACGCCGGATCCTGGCATCGGGCTTGCTCGGTCAGGGTTGGCCCCGCTCCGACCGCGGGGGTGTCGTCATGGTAGCGCAAGACGTGGACGCGGTTCACAAGCTCTTTCTGCTCAACATCTGCCTGCAGGTCTTCGACGGCGTGGCCACGTATCAGGGAGTCACGACGGGCGCGAAGGAGGCAAACCCCCTGATCGCCATGGCGATGGCCAACCTGGGGATCGGCTCCGCCCTGCTTCTTTTCAAGGCCAAGGCGTGCGGCTGTCTGGTGCTGCTGCGCCGGATCGGGGATCGTCCCATGGTCACGGCCGCGCTCGGCGGGGTCGCCGCCGCTTACGGCATCCTGTCTTTCGTTCCCTGGCTCGTGCATCTCTCGGCACTCGCCGCCCGCTAGCCGCCCTCAGGGCGCGCTCTCGGTGCGTGCCTGGGGGAAGAACCGTCCCGTGGATGTGGCCACCAGGGTTTCCGCCTGCCGTGCCTCCGTGTCGATCACGACGTAGCGGGGATGCTCGCGGACGATCCGTGCGGTGACCACGAGAGGCACCTCGACCGGGCAGGGACGCAGATAGCGGACCGACAGCTCTCCGGTCACGACGTGGGTTCCGTGGAGGAAGGCAGCGGCGGCACACGACACTTCGTCGATGATCGTGGCCAGAATGCCGCCATGGGCGATTCCTGGCGCTCCATGATACCGCTCGGGGATCGTGTACGTGGCATACACCGTGTCCAGGGTGCGGCGGAAACTCAGATGCAGGCCGGCGGGATTCGTGGCCGAGCAACCGAAGCAGCCGAAGTCCGGGAAGAAGAGCTCGTGATCCTCTGGTTGCGATGCTTCCGACATGCGATTCTCCCTTCTCCCTGGGCCCGTGCTATTCCATGCGACCCGTCCACCCGCAAGCGCTCGCGACCGGGTCGCATCGTGTCCTGCTTCTCCCAGTGAGCACGCGGACACGACCGTGCGTCGCCGTTGACGCCTCACCGACGCCGGGCCAGCATGCGGAACGGGACGTGCGATGCGACGGCGCCTGCAGGAGTTCGTCGGCGCGCTGCGTGGCGGCGGCGTGCCCGTCTCGCTCGCGGAGAGCCTCGACGCCATGCGCGCCGTCGCCGTGGTCGGCATCGAGCGGCCGAGACTCTGCGAGGCGCTTGCCGCCTGCCTGGTGAAGGACGAGCGGGATCGGTCACTCTTCGATTCGCTGTTCGACGAGTATTTTCCGCTGCTCGAACCGCCGGGCGGGCACGGCCGGCGGCGGCGCCGCGGGGTGCTCGGTTCCGGCGGCGGTGATCGGCCGGCCGGCCGGGGCGCGGGAGCCGGATCGTTCTCGTCGCCAGCGCGGCGTGACGATGTCAGGGAGAAGCCGCGGTCGCCGGCGAATCCGCTCGCGATCTCGGTCTCGACGTCCGCCTCGAACCGACCGCGTGAGCCGGCACCAGACCCGAAGAGAGACGCTAACCCGGCGGTGAAGAAGCCGGAGCGCCGGAGCGGCATCGTCGAGCACTCACCCGCGGCCGAGGAGCGACCCGGAACCAAGATGGGCCGTCGGCGGGCGCGCCAGGAGCTGCTGCGGAGATCCTTTCGCGACTACACTTCGCTCGACGTGGAGGAGGCGCACGCCTTGGTAGCCGTGCTCGCCCGTGAGCTGGAGGGACGGATCGCGCGCCGCCTGCGGCGGGCGCGCCGGGGTCGGATCGACATTCGCCGCACGCTCCGCCGCGCCACCGCGACGGGTGGTGTCGCCGTGCGGCTCGAGCATCGGGGGCCGCGACCGGGGCGGCCGAAGCTGGTTGCCCTGTGCGACGTCTCGGGATCCGTGGCGACGGTGAGCGAGCTCCTGCTCGGTCTCATCGCTCCCGCGGCCGAGTATTTTCGCGCGGTCGAGGTCTTCGTCTACGTCGATCGGCTCGTCCCGGCGACTTTCGAAGTCGGGCACCTGGTGCATGATCCGGGGCTCGACCGCCATGCCTACTCGGATTTCGGCCGCGTCCTCGCCGAGTACTGTGCGGGTCCGGGGCTCCGCCTCGATCGGAACACGGTGGTCGTCATCCTCGGCGATGCGCGCAACAATCGGCGCCCGCCACGTGCCCCGCTCCTGGAGCAGATTCGCACCCGGGCAGGATCCGTCGTCTGGCTCAATCCCGATCCGGTCGCTCGCTGGAACACCGGGGACAGCGTGATGGCGCTCTACGCGCGCTTCTGCACCGTGGTTCTCGAGTGCGAGAGCCTCGGCGCGCTCGTCTCGGCGCTGGGACGGGTTTTCTAGACTAGTCGTAGGCGAGGCTTGCGAAGCTCACGGCCGACTGCGTCTGGGGCTCGTCGCTGCGATCGTAGCGCAGCAGCCGGCCGCGACCTTCGCCGAGCGTGGCGAGCAGCGTGTACATCGGCGACAGCCCGCAGATGCGCCGGCGGTCGCCGTCCTTGGCGACGGCGTCGAAGAATCCCGCGGCATCTGCCTGCTCGAGCGGAGAGAGCAGCGCCCGATCCTCGGCGTCGACCCAGCTGAGGAATGCCGGGTCCAGGCCTTCGGCGTCGCCGAACTTCCGACCCACATGGGCGAAATCGACCCCCGCCACCAGGCAGACCCGCCGGCGCTCCTGGGCCAGTACACGACGCAGGGCCGCGACGAAGCCGCCGATGGCCGGGTCGTCCAGCGGCTGGCGACGCGCGGCGACCAGATGCTGGAAGGAGCCGACGAGGATCGGCACGATGCAAAACGGGCGATGCGCGCCGAGGATGTGCTGCAGGAAGAGCGCCTGGAACTCGAGGGAGTGCTCGTTGCGATGGAGGATCTCGTCGCGGAACAGCTCGTCGCCGTACTCGTGCTGCAGCTGATCGATGAAGGCTCCGTCGGTCCGGACGGTGCCGAGCGGCGTCTCGAAGTCCTTGCGCGTGACGATGAAGGGGTGCGATCCGGGCGCGTGCGAGGTGCCGAGAAGCACGAAGAGCTCCGCGTCGGAGCGCTCGGCGATCTCGCGGTAGGCCCAGGCGTAGCAGGGTCCGCCGACGCGCAGGTCGATGTGCGGGGCGATGATGGCGCGGAGTCCCGATCCACCGCGGGACTCGGGTAGCCCGGGGCCGGAGGGGTGGGTGAAGAACCCATCGAGCTCGGCGCGGAGCCGATCATCGTCGCCGGAGTAGCAGGTGCCGGCGTGCGCCAGCGCTCGCGTGGGCGAGGCCGCGAACCGCTGCCGCGTCTCACGCTCCAAGGTGGCGAATCGTTCGCCTTCGAGATAGTAGTGCCGGTCGAGCTGCGTGAGGAGGTCGGACAGCGTGTCGGACAGCACCAGCTCGCCGAACCGCCGCGCGAACGCCGCCTGCACATCGGGGATCGAATGCTGTCCGTCGAGCAGCGAGGCGATGAAGAATGCGGGCAGGGGCAGGAGCAAGCCCTGGGTCGCGTACCCGAGCGGATCGCGCAGATAGACGAGCGGTTCGCCGTCGATCTCGACGGGTAACGCTTCGACGGGCCGGATCTTCGGATGCGTCATCATCGGTGACCGATCCCGTGGAGCACGAGCACGACATTGCCGGCGTCGACGAGGTCCGTCCCGGAGAGTCCCGCACGTTCACGCTCGAATGCGACGGCCGGCGCATCGAGGCGTTCCTCGTCAACTACCGCGATACCCTCCATGCCTACGTCAACCAGTGCCGTCACGTCCCCATGACCCTCGACTGGGTCGAGAACCGCTTCTTCACCGACGACGGCGCCTTCATCCTCTGCGCCACCCACGGCGCGCTGTACGAGCCGGACACCGGTTTGTGCGTGGATGGCCCGCCCTGCGGTCGTTCCCTGTTTCGCATCCCGCTACGGATCGAGGCCGGTCGCATCGTCGTGCGGTGCCCACCGGACCCGCCCGAGTAGTCAGGCGCGGCCTGGCCGCGCGCCGCAGGAGACGCCGTCGCGTGACCAAGCGTATAGAGGAGGCCGATCGGCCGCCGGCCAGGGTCGCGAGGGACGAGCAAAGGGGTGGGGTGAGGCGCCACTGCTGGTCGGGCGCCGGCCTGCGGGGGGCCCGTGCGAAGCCTTACTCCGGCTCGTCGCCGAAATGGGCACGAGTGATGCGCTCTTTCAGGTACTCGAGCGTGCCGAGGTCCTCGACGATGTCGCCTCCGGTGTCGTAGAAGAAGATCTCGCCGTTCTTGTTGCGGCCCACCGCCACCAGCCACTCGAGGTCGTCGCGATCCTCGAGCAGATAGTTGATGGTCTGGGCGACGCCTCGCCCCGGGATGATCGTGACCTTCGGCTTCGCCGACTTCTCGTGCTTTGCCATTCGGCCTCTCCCAGGCCGCAGATCGGGGAGCACACTCAGGATAGAGGCTGCCACGCAGCCAAGTCAATACACGATTCGCATGGGCGGCGACTCTGGTTACTCCCTTTTGCATGGGCGGTGCCCGAGAGGGCCAGCGGCCACCGGTGTTCAGGCCTCAGGCCGCTGTCAGGCAGGCCACCGCCTCGAGGTGATAGGTCTGCGGGAAGAGATCGATGGGTTGTATCGCCTCTAGGCGGTAGCCGCGGCGCGCCAGCGCCGCGATGTCCCGCGCGAGCGTCGGCGGATCGCACGAGACGTAGACGACGCGCCGCGGCCGGAGCCGCAGCAGATCCGGCACGATCGCCGCGGCGCCACCGCGTGGGGGGTCGAGGATCACGATGCCGGGTGCGACGGCGACTTCCCGCAGGCCCTGCTCGACGGACGCGCACACGAACCGACAGTGGCGGAGGCCAAGGCGGCGCGCGTTTGCCTCGGCGTCGGCGACGGCGCGAAGCGAGCGCTCGATGCCGAGCACTCTGGCGCCGCGGCGGGCGACGGGAATGGCGAGATTGCCGGCGCCGCAATACAGGTCGAGCACCTCGTCGCCGGGCTCGATGGCGGCGAGCTCGACCACGGTCGCGACCAGGCGGCGGTTGCCGGCGAGGTTCACCTGGGTGAACTCACCTCCGGTGGTCACGAGCGATACGCCGTCGACCATGAAGGAGACGCGCACGTCGCCCCACGCATGACGCCACCCCTTGCCGTACATCACCACGCCGCGCACGCCGGTGTCCGCCGCGCGGGCGACGACGTCCAGATTTCGTGGGCCGTCGCTCTGCATGAACGGTCCTTCGGCATTGGCGGCGAGGACGAGCGCGCCGCCGTCTTCCGAGGCGGCGAGGGCCAGGCGGCGGATGCGCGTGTCAACCGTGGCGAGCCACCGCCGGGCGGCAGCGAGGCCCGCGCCGGCGGCCGGGTCCGCGATGAGACAGGCGTCGATCTCCACCAGCTCGTGTGACTCCGCACGATAGAAGCCGAGCCGCCGGTCCTGCACCCGCAGGTTGAGCCGGTGCCGGTAGCGCCATTCGTCCGGTGCCGAGAGGGGCGGGCGGATCGGTCCGGGATCGAGCCCCGCGATCCGCGAGACGTGATCCACGAGGTTGCGATGCTTGGCCCCCAGCTGCGCGGGGTACGCGAGGTGCTGCCACTGGCAGCCGCCACACTTGCCGACGTACGGACAGGGCGGCTCTCGGCGGGTGGCCCCCGGGGACCGAATCGCCTCACCGACGGCGCGCACGTACGAGCGTCGCCACTCGGTAATGCGCGCGTCGACCACGTCCCCGGGAGCGGTGTCGCGGACGAACACGACACGACCCTGGTGTCGGGCCACGCCGTCGGGCCCGTGGCTCATGCTCTCGATGCGGAGCCCTTCGAGCACCTCCGCAGCGTCTGCAGGCGGATGAGAAGGCATGGACGGGGAAGGAGCCTACCGCGAGCGGCGGCGAATTGGGAGCCCCTGCGGCGTCGGGCGGTTTCTTGCGCGACGTCGTTCCATTCGCGAGGTTTTGTGCTAACAAGCGGCCGTGGTTCGCGAGGGTGCGCGCGTGGCGCGGCGACAGGTCGGGGCGTGACGGTGCGTGCGGTCAGGGACGGCAAGGTTTCGGCGGGGGCCGTGCGGCTGCAGCCGAAGCTCGCGCGTCAGTTCTCGAGCGTCGAAGCCCAGCTGCTGACGACCTTCGCGAGCCGCCTCCTCGACCGGGCAGGATCGGCGTATGCCGAGGGTCTCGATGACGACGCGCTCTTTGCGTCGGTGCTGAGCGCCTTCGCGTTCTTCACCGCGGCGGGACCGCTTCCCCGCGTTCGTGTCTTCAATCCCCGGCGGGCGAATCACGGCTGGGACTCGTCCTCGACGATCGTCGAGGTGTGCAGCGAGGATGGCCCATTCATCCTGGCCACGGTCCGGGGAGCGCTGCGTCGCGGCGGTTTCGGAGTCCGGCATCTGCTCCATCCCGTCTACGTCGTGCGCCGCGAGCGCGACGGCGGGCTCACCGGGCTCGCCGATCGCGGCGACGACGGCGAGCGGGAATGCCTGCTGCACATCGTGCTCGACGAGGTGCCGGACGCGAGCGCGGTGACGGCGATCGAGTCCGCTCTTCGCGACCGGCTCGGCCACATCGGCCTCGCCACCCGCGACCAGCGCGCCATGCACGGTCGCCTCGAGGCGCTGGCGCAGGATCTGGAATGGGTCGCGGCGCGATCGGCCCTGCGCAGCCGCGACGCGGAGCTGCACGAGACGGTCGCATTCCTGCGCTGGCTTGCCGCCGGCAACTTCACGTTTCTCGGCTTCGAGGAGGGCCGGATCGGCCCGAGCGGCGAGGGCGATGCCGGCGCGCCGCCCGACGCCGGCACACCGCGCCTCGGCCTCCTGCGCGCGACTAGCGCTCCGGCGGCTCCGCCTACTGCGGCATCGCCGGCCACGGCGCAGGAGATGGGTGCCGCCGGATCCCTCATCGCCATTGCCGGCGCGGCGGTCGAAAGTCCCGTGCATCCCTTCACCCCGATGGACTGGATTGCCGTGCAGCGCCTGGCACCGGACGGGCGCGTAGTCGGAGAAGCGCGTTTCCTCGGTCTGTTCACGGCGAAGGCGCATGCGCAGGAGTCCGGAGAGATCCCGGTCTTGCGGCGGATGCTGGCGGAGATTCTGGCGGCCGAGGAGGCATGGCCGGGCTCCCACGACGCTCGCGAGCTGGTTGCGCTCTTCAACGGCTTCCCGCGGTCGGAGCTGTTCGGGGCCTCGCCGCGCGACATCCTCGAGGACATGCGGGGCATTCTCGCGGCGCGACCCGACGAGGTGACGGTGGCGAGCCGAGCGCTACGCGCGCCGGGGGGCGGGCAGGAGCTGTCGATTCTGGTGAGCGTGCCGGCGGAGACGTTGCCGCCGGCGGCGACCGAGCGCATCCGGACGCTGCTCGCCGTTCGTGCGGAGGGTTGCATCGCACGGGTCGCGGTTGCGCAATCGGAAGGCCAGCGAGCTCGCCTGTACGTGGTGATCACCGGCGCGAGAAACCCCGGCGGCGTGGGGGGGGAAGCGTGTCGGGGGGAGATCGCACAGCTACTCGACCCGTGGCGCGAGGCGCTGCACCGCGAGCTCGAGACACGCTGGTCCGCCACGGATGCGGCGCAATTGATGGGCCGCCTCGCGGGCGCATTTCCGGGGGACGGCGGCGTGGGTCCCGACGTGGGCGCGGCGGCGGATCACATCGACGCCATCCTCGAGCTCGAACGGACACGGTCGCCCCAGGTGCGCGTGAGCGGCGCCGGCCGCGGCGGCAATGGACCGGTCCGTGTCGAGGTGCGGGTCTATGACCTCGAGACCGATCCCGCCCTCGGTGTCGTCATTCGCATCCTCGAGCACCTCGGCCTCGACGTGTGTGCCGAGGGCCGGCTCGTCGTTGCCCTGCCCGAAGGACCCCGCATCGTCGTGTCCACGCTCCTGGTCGGTGATGCCGCGGGCGTGCCGCCGCTGCCGGTGGACGAGCTGTGCGTGCGGCTCCAGACCGTGCTCACCGCGGTCGAGCGCGGGGAGGTCGAGGACGACACGCTCAACCGCCTCGTGCTCGGCGCGCGGCTCGACGTGGCGGTCGTCGATCGGCTGCGCTTGCTGGTGCGGGCCGGCTGCCACGTCGGGGTGGCGGCAGCGCGCGCCGCGGGCGACCGGGCCCTGGTCCGCCATGGCGAGGCCGCGGCCGCGCTCTATGCCGTGTTCCAAGCGCGCTTCGCGTCCGCTAGCCCTGCGGACGTCGGCAATGCACGGGAGCGCTTGCGTGAGCGCGTCGACGAGCTGGTCGAAGCGTCGGACCGTGACATCTTCCGCCGGCTGGGCGAGCTCGTCGACGCCATCGCACGAACCAACGTCTTTCGTCTCGAGGAGGAGCGACACGATCATCCCGTCATCCCTCCCCGTCTCGCCATCACGATCGACCCGGCGCGGTTGCCCTGGGTGGTGGGAGATCCGCATCTCGGTCTGGAAACCTACGTCCAGAACACGCACATGGAGGGGTTGTTCATCCGCTCGGCCGGCATGGCGCGTGGCCGGATCCTCCAGCAGGACGCACCCGAAGGCCTGCGGTCGTTGCTGCTCGAGCGGCTCGGCTCGGATGGGCTGCGTCATGCCGCGACGGCGTCCGAGGCCGCGGCAGGCGCCATCGCTCCCAAGGGTGGCGCCTGGCAGTCGGAGGAGGGAAGGCGCGTGGCGACCGCCGCGCTGCTGCACGGCTTGATCGATCTGGCGGACAACCGTCCAGGTGCGGAGCACGAGCCGCGGATCTACGCCCGCGACCACGATCTCCTGGGCGTCGTCGCAGAGGAGGACGCTGCCGCCTTTGCCGACCTGGCGAACCAGATTGCGACCGGACGGGGCTTTTGGCTCGGGGATGCGTTCGCGCCGGGAGGCGCCCGTGGCTACGATCCGGCGGATCTCGGGATCGCCGGTCGCGGCGCATGGGAATGCGTGCGCGCGCACCTGCGGGAGGCGGGGCGCGTCGTCGAGGATTCGGTGGTGGTGATCGGCGCGGGCGACATGACCGATCCGTTCTTCAGGGCCGGCATGCTGGCGTCGCCCACCATCCAGCTGCGCGCCGCGCTGAGCCCCCGTTACCTCTTCCTCGATCCGGATCCGGACCCCGGCGAGGCACTGGCCGAGCGCCGGCGTCTCGCCGAGGGCCGCCTCGGATGGGAATCGTACGATGTCTCCAAGCTCAGCCGCGGCGGCATGGTTCTCGCGCGCACAGCCAAGCGCGTGCCGGTTTCGCCCGAAGTGCGGGTGTTGCTCGGCCTCCCGGACCAAGGCGAGGAGGTGAGCGGCGAAGGGCTCGCGCGGGCGATACTCCAGGCGCGCGCGGACGTGCTGTGGACGGGTGGCGCCGAGGTGGCCGAACAGGCCCTCGGAGGCACCGCAGGGCCTGCGGACGCCTCCGGAACGAGTCTCGCCCTGCGCGCCGCCGTCGTCGCCGAGGGGAGCGCGAGCGGCTTCACGCCCGAGGCTCGTGTCGACTATGCCCGCGGCGGCGGACGCATCAACTCGTTCGCGCTCGACAGCACCGCGGATGTCGATCTCGGCGATCACGAGGTGGTGCTCAAGCTGCTCCTCAAGCCACTCGTCGACGCCGGAACACTCGATGCCTCCGAGCGCGATGGGATGCTGCGCGAGCTCGGCGACGACGTGGTGGCGCGGGTGTTGGCCCGCATTCGCACCCGCCATCGGGCGCTGTCGCTGGATCAACGACGCGCCGGTGAGCGGCCCGTGGAGCACGGGCGGGCCTTCGCGTGGCTCGCCGCCACGGACGGTCGCCGCGGTCCGAGAGCGACCGGGGATCCTGCCGCGAGCCGGACGACGGTGCTGACGCGGCCGGAGCTCAGCCTTCTCGTGGCTCGCGCCAAGCGGCTCCTGAAGCGAACGCTTCTCGACGACCGCCGGCTGATCGACGATCCATCGAGCGAGGCGTTCCTGTTTCACTATTTCCCGGTGCGAGTGCGCCAGCAGTTCTCCGGCGAGATCCGCAGCCATCCGCTGCGCCGTGAGATCGTGGGTTCGGAGCTCGCCAACACGCTCGTCGACCTCATGGGGGCCACGTTCGTCTACCGCCTCGCCCGTGATGCGGATGCCGATGTCGCCGCCGTGGCCCGCGCCTGGGCGATCGCGTTCGCGCTCGCGGACACGCGCGAGCTGATGCAGTCGGTGGCTGCCCACGAGATCGCCGAGCCTGCCGGGCAGGCGACCCTCCAGGAGGCCGCGCACGGGGCCGTGGGCGCCACGCTCGAAGCGCTCAGCCGCTGGGTCCTCGCAAACGTGCCGTCGGGGCTGGCGCCGTCGCAGGTGATCGGTGAGCTCGTGGACAAGCTCCGGGAGATCGGTGGTGAGCTGCCCGCGTGCTTTGCCGCCGGTGACGCCGAGGCGTTCCAGCGCCGGCTGACGCAGCTCGAGATGGCGGGATTGGTGCCGATGCTCGCCCGGCAGCTCGCCATCGGCGTCTGGATCCCGGGCGTCCTCGACGCCATCCGCATCGGCGCCGAGCTCGGCATTCCCTGGGAGCGGGTGGCCCGCGTGCGTTCCGGTGTGCACACATGGCTTGCTCTGCAGTGGCTCGAAGCGCAGATCGATGCATGCGAGGGTGCCGAGGAGTGGCAGCACGCCGCGGTGCTCGGGTTGCGCGAGGATCTGGCCTCGGCATGGCGCGCCATCGTGCGACGGCTGTGTGCGGCAGGTGCGGTCACGGCCGCTGCCGACGCGCCGGGACTGCCTCGCGAGCGCGCCGAGAAGGTGCTCGGGCTGATTGGCGAGCTGCGGGCGGCGCCGACAGTCGGGCTCACCACGCTCCACGTCGTCGTGCGCGAGATGCGGAAGCTCGCAGAGGGTTGATGGCGCTGGGCGAAGGATCGGCGTACGAGGAAGAGGAGGTGACGCAATGACGAAACTAGTGGCGGCCCTTCGCCTGGCCCTGGCGTTCGTGCTGGGCGCCCTGGTCGGCGCCATCGGCCTGGCGGTGCTGATCTCGCGCGACACGGGCGTTGGCAACATGGTCATTGCTGCCACGCCCCACGTGAAGGAGCTCAAGGCGGGTCTCGAGCGGGTCGAGATGCAGCGGAACGAGGTGACCACGCAGCTCGAGCGCCTCTCGGCCGTCCTCGAGCAGGTCGAGAAGCGCTACGAGGACCTGGGTCGTCGCTTCGAGTTGATGGAAGTCGCGATTCAGCAGCGCGGGCAGGGTCCCGCAGTGGCTCCTCGCCAGCTGCCACCACCGGCTGCCCCCCCGCCCCCTCCGGCTCCGGCCGGGGGTGCCGGCACTCCCTGATCGGTGCGCCTCCTCCCTTGTCGAGCACGCCAGTGGCCGGGGCGTCCAGCGCCTGCCGCGTGCGTCTGTCACTCGGTGCCGGACGCGCGCGGCGACGGCCAACGAATGGTGCTGGCCGGGATGCTGTCGGGTGTGCTATGCGCGGGCGCGCGAGTCCCTGCGGATCGGGTCGGTATCGGATGCGTGCGGGGCGGTTGGACCGGACCTCAGGATGCTTCGGCGGCTGCGATGGCGACCTCGAGGAGCTTGAGAAACCCGAACAGGCCGACCGCGCCGGCGAGGGACGCGGCCAGGGAGAAGTCGGCGACCGTCGGACCCGGCTGGAAGCGAAAGGACTGCCACAGCCAGGCGCCCGCCTCGAGCCCGGCGAGGCCGAAGAAAATTCGGAGGCCCCACAGGTTCAGGTTCAGGCCGACGAGGCGGTGGGCCACCCAGCCGCACAGCGTGCCCAGGACCATCAGTTGCGTCAGGCGTGGAGCTTCCTCCACGACGAAGGTTCCGAGAGATGGCACGACTTCATACATAGCTTTCTCCCCGAATCTGTCCCTGCGGGATGTGGCCCAGCAAGCCGTGTGCCGCGATGATTCGTGCGGTTTCGTGCGCGCCAGGCGTCGTGCGTGCGACACTTTGCGGTCAGCGCGGTGCAAAGTGGTGCAGGAGGGCGAGCGCAGCCTGAATGGAGTCGCCGCATGACGCGCACGGCAGACCACGTGCGGGTCACCGTGCTCGGTAGCGGCGACGCGTTCGGCAGCGGTGGGCGCTTGCAGAGCAGCTATCTCGTCGAGGGTCGATCGGCCACGTTCCTGATGGACTGTGGCAGTACGGTGCTGTCCGCCCTCAAGCGCCATGGTGTGGACACCGGGCGCATCGACTTCGTGCTCATCAGCCATCTCCACGGAGACCACTTCGGGGGGCTGCCGTTCTTGCTCCTGGAGTATCTGTACGAGAATCCGCGGCAGCGCCCACTCGTCGTCGCGGGGCCCCCCGGCCTCGAGGAGCGCGTTCGCACGGTCTTTGCGGGTCTGTACAGAGAGGCGGCCGCCACTGCGCTACCGTTCTCCCTCGAGTTCCGCGAGCTCGCATCGGGGACGGACGAGATCATCGGCGGCATTGCCGTTCACCCCTTCCGCGTGCCCCACCAGACGACATGTGTCTCCTTGGGCTTGCGCGTCGGCGTGGACGGGCGACAGATCCTCTACTCCGGCGACTCGGCCTGGTCCGAGGACTTCGTCAGGGAATCACAGGGCACCGATCTCTTTCTCTGCGAGTGCTTCCTCCTCCACACCCGGGTCGAGTACCACATGAACTACCGAGACCTGGCGCAGCAGGTGCCTCGGCTCGGGTGCAAGCGGCTCGTGCTCACGCACCTGGGGCGCGAGTTCCTGGAGGGAAAGGCGGAAGTCACCGTCGACTGCGTGGAGGACGGCACCGTCGTCCTGCTGTGACCCGCATCTCCCGGATCCGTGCGCCGATCGACCTGACCGTGCCGCATCCACCACGGCTCGACGCGAGAACGCTACGGAATACTACGATGGTCCGCGCGAGCGGCCCTGCGGCTGGCCAGGCCGGACGATGACCGAACCACGCTGCTGTTCCTCCGCCTGGCTCCGTAGCGCCGTGTAGATCGCCAGCAGGGTCTGTCGAACGAGCGTCGACAGCAGCGGGACGGCGTCGGGCGAGGTGCCGCGGCGTAGCGCCTCGACGACGCCGAGCGCGATGCGCGCCGGGCGCTCGCGTGCGCTTGCCCAGAGATAGTACGCCATTGCCTCCAGACGCCCGGCGATCACGTCGACCGGGTAGAGGTCCGTCGTGGCGCGGGTCACGATGCCGGCCAGTCGGTCGTCCTGCTGATGGCGACTCAGGACCAGCGGGCTCGCCTGCGCATCGAGGATCTGCCGCGCGTAGGGCTCGAGCTCCGTCACGGCCGGGAGCCAGGACTGCAGCTCCGGGAGGGCCAGTAGCTCGGTCGACGCCTCGACGAGCGCCGGATCGATGCTCTCGCGACCGATGTGCCGGTAGACGGGCACGTCGACGGGCCCGGGCGGCTCGTCGGTGAGACGCGTGCGTAGGGTCGCGTAGGACGGCGCGCCCGCCTGACGCGCATCCGGCGCCGCAGCGAGACGCGCATCGATGCAGCGCCACTCCACCCGCGTCATGCGGATACCATGGCGATCAGCGAGCTCCTCCCGCTGGATGCGCAGCTGCCGCCGCGAGATCTCGTAGATCGCGAGGTCGGCGAGGCCGGAGCGATCGTTGAGCCGCGCCGACACCAGTGCGAGCCCCGTCGCGGCCGGTCGGGTGAGCCACATGAGGCAATCGCCGCGACCGTCGACGTGGGAGAGCCATCCCTGCGGCTCGGCGACCGCGGGCTCCTCCGCCGGACGCGCGCGGTCGGCAACCGGGGGGGGCTCGATGCCGGCGCGGTGCAGGCGAAAGAGCGCGCGGCGGATCTCGCGCCGCATGGCGCCGTGCGTGTGCACCTCGGCGGCGGCAAGGAGGGCTGCGTGTTCGGGGCGCGCAACCTCGCCAAGAAGGTCGGCCAAGGCTGCGCCGATCGTGGCCTCGGCGGACAGGATCTCCGCCAACCGTTCGTGGGCCACCGTGCCGGACGCCAGCGCTTCCGGGGTGATGCCCTCGGCGGCGAGCGCGGCTTTCCCCCGAGCGACGGCGTCACCCGGTGCGCGTTTCCCCATACGGAATTGCCTTGTGCAGGATCTCCACGAGGTTTCGGCTGATGCGCTCCGTCGCGCCCCAGATCACATGCCCGCGGTACTGGATCGTCGGCACGGGGACGCGGATGCGTTCGAACTCCCAGAGCTCTTCGCGCCGCGCGGCAGGGTCCTGGAGCGTCGGTAGTGGGACGGCGAAGATCTCGGCAACCTCGGGGGGGTTGGGCGTGAACGCGTACGGATGCGGGATGAGAGCCACGACCGGTGTGATGACGAAGTTGGAACGGATCGTGTGGATATCGTCGAGGGCCCCGAGAATATCGGCGTGCTCGGGGCGCAGCCCGATCTCCTCGTGCGCTTCCCGGGTGGCGGCGACGACGGCGGATGGATCGTCGGGATCGACCTGGCCGCCTGGAAAGGCGATCTGACCCTGGTGATGCGGCACCGTCTCCGTGCGCTTGGTGTAGAGCACGTGCACCGTGTCGCCGTCGAGGAACAATGGCACCAGCACTGCTGCAGGCACCGCGGCCACGACCTCCAGCTGCCGCCGTTCGTGACGTCGCAGGGCCGCGCGCACGCGCTCGGCGAGATCGACTCGGTTCATGTCGGTAGCTCGGACAGTACCACCCCGCCGCGAACGGGGGAAGACGCCGTTGCCGGTCGCGAGTCGCGGTTGCTATGGTGATCCGTGTTTCTGGTGATCGTCCGCTATCACGAGATCGCCCTCAAAGGGGCGAACCGCCCGCGCTTCGTCGCGCGCCTCGCCGAGAACCTGCGGCGAGCGACCAGCGATCTCGGCAGGGTCCACGCGCGTGCTGCGGCGGGTCGCCTGGTACTGGAGGTCGACGCAGAACCGGACGAGGTGTGGCCCGCCATCCGCGAGCGGATCGGCCGCGTCTTCGGCGTGGCCAACTTCTCGCGGGCAATCTCCCTCCCGCGTGACGTCGAGAGCCTCGCTGCGGCGGCGGTGGCCGTCGCCAGGGCGCAGCCGTTCGAGAGTTTCCGGATCACCTGCAAGCGCGCCGACAAGAGCTACCCACTGACGTCGCCCGAGATCTGCCGGCAGGTGGGCGCGGCCGTGGTCGCGGCGACGGGAGGGAGCGTCGATCTCGAAACGCCCGACCTCACCATCGAGATCGAGGTGCTCGGTCGCGAAGCGCTGCTGTCCACGGGACGCATTGCGGGTCCGGGCGGGCTCCCCGTGGGATCGAGCGGTCAGGTGGTGGCCCTGCTCTCCGGGGGGATCGATTCGCCGGTAGCGGCGGCGCGCCTCATGCGCCGGGGCTGCCGGGTGACCTTCGTGCACTTCCACGGCGCGCCCTACCTGGACCGGACGAGTAGCGCCAAGGCCCGGGAGCTGGTGGGACTCCTGTGCCGCCATCAGTTCCAGTGCGAGCTGTACCTGGTACCGTTCGGGACGTTGCAGCGCGAGATCGTCGTGCAGACGGCGCGTCCTCACCGCGTGGTGCTCTATCGCCGGGCCATGATCCGTATCGCCGAGGCGATCGCCCGGCGCATCGGCGCGGAAGCGCTGGTGACGGGCGAGAGTCTCGGGCAGGTGGCGTCGCAGACGCTGCAGAATCTCGTTACCATCGATGCCGCGGCCTCCATGCCGGTGCTGCGTCCGTTGATCGGCACCGACAAGAACGAGATCATCGCCGAAGCGCAGGCGCTCGGCACCTACGCCGTCTCCATCGAACCGGATCAGGATTGCTGCCAGCTCTTCGTCCCGCGCCATCCCTCGACCCGCACTCCGGAGCGACTGGCCGCAGCGCTCGAAGCGGCGGTGGATCTCGGGCCGATCCACGCCCGCGTGCTCGACGAGACGGTCGTCGAATCGTTCGAGTTTCCGCGGGCGCCGGCCGCGGCGCGGGATCAACGAGGCGTTCCGTGTCCGTCGAGGACGAAGAAGATGTCCGACACCACGTCACTGCCGACGCGCACGTTGAGCTGAGAGCGAATGGATTCCTTGAGGAACTGAAGCTCCTGCATCCACACCGGGCTATCGACCTCCACACAGAGCACGCCGCGCCGGATCCGCACGGGCCGCGCGTGCTTGGCGATGGTCGCGCCGACGGTGTCCTGCCAGTGCGGCCACAGCGCATACTCGCGCAGGCGTTCGCGCAGCGGCAGGCGGTCGAGGATCGCCTTGAGCACGCTCCCCACTCGTTCCGGCTGAGATTCCCTCATCGCTTTCATGCGATCCGGGCGCGCGCACGGCGGCCGCCGCAGCCCACGCCAAGCGTGGCGAAGCCGGGGCAGCAATGCAAGAAGCGCGCGAACGACCACATCGACGCGGGACGCCTTGACGCACAAGATGTAGTGTTGCATTATCCCGCTTCCCACAACAGGCTGAGGGGAGGGGTAGGGGGATGCAAATCGTTGATTCGCCGAAGGAAATGCCCACGGAAACCGACGACGCGGCGCCCGGTGCTCGCCCGGAGGGCCAGGACGTCCGGCAAGGCCCGCAAGGCGAACAGGGGCAAGACGTCCAGAAAGGAGACCGCGCCGCCGGCATGTCCGTCCGACGCTACTTCACGCAGGCGGGCACGTCGCCCGAAGACGAGATCGTGTGGGAGACGCGCAGCGCGGTCATTCATGGCGAGAACGGCGAGGTCGTCTTCGAGCAACACGATGTCGAAGTTCCGAAGACGTGGTCGCAGCTCGCCAGCAACGTCGTCGCATCGAAGTATTTCCGCGGTCAACCGGGGACGCCTGCGCGCGAGCGCAGCGTGCGGCAGCTCGTCGGGCGCGTGGTGCGGACCATCGCGACCTGGGGGGAAGAGCAGGGGTACTTTGCCTCGCCGGCGGATGCGGAGGCGTTTCGCGACGAGCTGACCCACCTGCTCCTGCATCAGAAGGCGTCCTTCAACAGCCCGGTGTGGTTCAACGTCGGCGTCGAGCCCCGGCCACAGTGCTCGGCGTGCTTCATCCTCTCGGTCGAGGATCGGATGGAATCGATCCTCGACTGGTACCGCAAGGAGGGGATCATCTTCAAAGGCGGCTCGGGTTCCGGGGTCAACCTGTCGCGCCTGCGCTCCTCCCGCGAGCGCCTGGCGGGCGGCGGCATTGCCTCCGGGCCGGTGTCCTTCATGCGCGCCGCCGATGCCTCGGCCGGCGTGATCAAGTCCGGTGGCAAGACCAGACGGGCCGCGAAGATGGTCGTGCTCAACGTGGACCATCCCGACGTCGTCGATTTCATTCGCTGCAAGGCGGAGGAAGAGAAGAAGGCGTGGGCCCTCGTGGAGGCGGGTTACGATTCCTCCCTCGACGGGCCGGCGTACAGCTCCGTGTTCTTTCAGAACGCCAACAACTCGGTCCGCGTGACCGACGACTTCATGCGCGCGGTGGAGGAGGATCGTCCCTGGCAAACCCGCTACGTCGTCGGTGGCGCGCCCGCGGACAGCTACCGCGCCCGGGACATCATGCGGATGATCGCCGAGGCCACGCATCAGTGCGGTGATCCAGGCATGCAGTTCGACACCACGGTCAACGACTGGCACACGTGCCCGAACAGCGGGCGGATCAACGCCTCCAACCCGTGCAGCGAGTACATGCACCTCGACGACTCGGCGTGTAACCTCGCGTCCCTGAATCTTCTCAAGTTCCTCGACGACCGGGACGTCTTCGACACGGAGGCGTTTCGCCATGCCGTCGACATCGTCATCCTCGCGCAGGACATCGTCGTCGATCGGTCGAGCTACCCGACGGAACAGATCGCGGCGAACGCCCGCGATTTCCGCGAGCTCGGGCTCGGCTACGCCAACCTGGGCGCGGTGCTGATGTCGCTGGGGCTCGCGTACGACTCCGAAGCCGGCCGGCAGTACGCGGGAGCCTTGACGGCGCTGCTCTGCGGCCAGGCCTACGCCCAGTCGGCCCGCATCGCGGCCGTGCGGGGATCGTATGCGGGGTTGGCGCCCAACCGGGATGCCCAGCTGCGAGTGATCGAGAAGCACCGCAGCCACGCGTACAAGCTCGAGCCGGCGCTCGTTCCGCTCGATCTGCTGACGGGTGCGCGGGACGCCTGGGACACGGCCGCGGACCTCTCCCGGCGTGTGGGCGTGCGCAACTCCCAGGTGACGGTGCTGGCGCCGACAGGCACGATCGCCTTCATGATGGATTGCGACACCACGGGGATCGAGCCCGACATCGCGCTGGTCAAGTACAAGAAGCTCGTCGGTGGCGGGGTCCTGAAGATCGTCAACCAGTCGGTGCCCCGGGCGCTGCGGCGTCTGGGTTACGACTCGCGCGAGGTGCAGGAGATCGTGGAATCGCTCGACGAGCAGGAGACCATCGAGGGTGCCATCCATCTCCGAGCCGAGCACCTGCCGGTGTTCGATTGCGCCTTCAAGCCGGCGAACGGAAACCGTTCCATCCAGTACATGGGGCACATCCGCATGATGGCGGCGGTGCAACCCTTCATCTCGGGAGCCATTTCCAAGACGATCAACATGCCCGAGGATGCGACCGTCGACGACATCTGCTCGGCATACATGGAAGCGTGGCGCCTCGGGCTCAAGGCCGTCGCCATCTACCGCGACGGCTGCAAGCGCACGCAGCCCCTGAACACCAAGCGCGACGACCGGCCCAAGGCGGCAGTCCCTGCGGCGCAGCCGGCGGCGGGAGCCCCGTTTCCCGTGCGGCGTCGGCTGCCGGCCGACTGTCCCTCCCTGCGCCACAAGTTCGAGATCGCCGGGCACGAGGGATACATCCATATCGGCTTCTACGAGGACGGTGGCCCCGGAGAGATCTTCATCAAGATGGCGAAGGAGGGGAGCACGGTCTCGGGCCTGATGGACACGATCGCCACCCTGACTTCGATGGCGCTCCAGTACGGGGTGCCGCTCGCGGTGCTGGTCAACAAGTTCAGCCACGTGCGGTTCGAGCCCTCGGGCTTCACCAAGAACCCGGAGATCCCCCTGGCGAAGTCCCTCACCGACTACATCTTCCGCTTCCTCGGCAATCGTTTTCTCGAGGGCGAGCATCGTCCGGATGCAGACGCGATGAACCTGACGGCGGCCTCGACGGGGACGGGAGCGCCGGCGGTCGAGTCGAGCCGGGAGCTCGAGGGACGCGAAGGTGTCGCCGCCGCCCTCGCTCGGCACGGCATGCAGACGATCAAGCCGCAGGCGGATGCCCCGAGCTGTCCCGATTGCGGCGCGCTCATGATACGCAACGGCTCCTGCTACAAGTGCTTGAACTGCGGCGCCACGAGCGGCTGCTCGTGAGAATGCCTGTACCGGTCCAGGCGGAGGTGTTTCTGGCGGCGTGGTGCGGATGGGCGGGAATGACGGCGCGGGGGCACGAGACGCCGCGCGCCGCCTGTGGTGGACGGATGGGATGGACCGGTAGCGAGGCCCCTCGTGCACGCCGTGCGCGAGGGGCCTCGGCAGCAGACGCGCCGTTGCCCGATGCGCCGCGAATCGGCCCGCGCAGCTCGTATTCGTGAGCGGCGCCGGATCGCGTGCCGGCGCCGCGGTTTTTGGCACACCGCGCTCTTGACAGTCGAAAAGACACACCTATAAGAACGGCCGTGAAGCCCGGGAGGGGCGCGGGATCATGGCTGAAGCGTTGAAATTCACGCCGGATCATCTCTGGATTCGAGTGGAAGGACGGCGTGCGCAGCTTGGTGTATCCGACTACGGGCAGAGCGAGCTCGGCGAGGTGATCGGCATCGAGCTGCCCGAGGTCGGGGACGAGCTGGAGAAAGGCGAGCCGTTCGGCGAGCTCGAATCGGTCCGAACGGTGTCGGAGCTCGTGGCGCCCGTGAGCGGCGTCGTCACCGCTATCAATCCGGAGCTCGAAGATCAGCCGACGATCGTCAACGAAGATCCCTATCACGGCGGCTGGCTCGTCGAGGTCGATCTGCGCGACGAGGAAGAGATTGAAGCGCTCATGGACACCGACGAGTACGAATCCTTCGCGGCCGGCGAGCGCGACGAGTAGCCGCCGCCGCACGATTCTCCTCGCCGCCGCTGCCGCCGTCAGCCTCCTCACGTCCTTCGACCCACGCCCCGCTTCGACCACCGACACCGACGCCCGCGCGGGTGCGCCGGCGGACATCGCGGATATCGCGGATATCGCGGATATCGATGGTGCGCGGCGCCGCATGGTGGAGGTCCAGCTCGAGCAGCGGGGCGTCCGCGACCCCTGCGTCCTGCGCGCCATGGCCACGGTCCCCCGCCATCGGTTCGTCCCCGAGGCCGCACGGCCGGAGGCGTACGGGGATCATCCGCTCCCGATCGGCTTCGGGCAGACCATCTCGCAGCCCTATATCGTCGCCGCGATGACCGAAGCCCTTCGTCTATCCGGCCGGGAGCGCGTGCTCGAGATCGGGACCGGATCCGGCTACCAGGCCGCCGTGCTGACGAAGTGTGCGCGCGAGGTGTTCAGCATCGAGCTCCACCCGGCCCTGGCGCGAGAGGCGGCGAGGCGTCTGCGAGCTTTGGGGTACGCGGTCCAGGTCCGGCAAGGGGATGGGCGTCTCGGCTGGCCCCAGCATGCCCCCTTCGATGCAGTCATGGTCACGGCGGCCGCCGCCGAGGTTCCGCCGGCGCTGGTGGAGCAGCTCGCCGAGGGCGGCGTGCTGGTCATGCCGCGCGGCGCATCGGGTGGACGTCAGGTGCTGGTACGGGGACTACGCCGCGGGAGCACGCTCGAGATGACGGAGCTGTTCGGGGTGGCGTTCGTGCCGCTGATCGATCCGGCCCCCGGTCAGCGGGTGCCGTCGCCATCCGTCCCCGACGGGGCGGGGAAGCGATAGACCACCTCGTGATCCCGAACGAGCCCGAGTTTGTCGCGCGCAACCGCCTCGAGGTATGTATCGTCCTGCCGCAGGCGTACGATCTTCTGGCGCAGCCGCTTGTTCTGGCCCACCACGAGAAATGCACGGTCGGAGAGCGCCTCGTGCTGGCGGCGCAGCTGCAGCAGATGGAGAACGCCACTGTTCCCGAACACCGTGGTGAGGGCGATGACCGTGGCGAGGAGCGAGAACAGCAGCGCGAGGCCGAGCCGCGCCGTCCGCGTGCCTGGGTGGAGTGTGGTACCGATCCGCAATTCCGGGATTCGCCGACGTGGCATGGCGACGGAGGATGTAGCAACGCCAGGGCCGCGGGTCAACGCGCGAATAGATAAAACGCTCTGCTATTTGACCTGCGATCGCCGGGGAACGCGATTTTATGTCCAGCCAAGTGCCAGACCCGGCGGAGAAAAATTTTATAAAAATTTTTCCAAAATGGCATTCGACTCTTGACAACGTCGCCGGTGGCGGATAAGGGTGGCGGCGGTGGTTGTGAGGTGGGGTTGAGGAATACCGCCTGAGGGGAGTTGGAAGTTCAAGGAGGAAGGTATGCCTAAGAAGAAGAAGGCAAGTAAGGCAAAGAAGAAGGCACCAGCCAAGAAGAAAGCTGCAAAGAGAAAGAAGTAGGACTGGGTCGCTCTCTCCTCTGAGAGCGTAAGCTCCGCTCCCTTATCAGGCGAAGAGAGCCTCGGGCTCGGGGAAAAGGCTCTTCGAGATCTCTTCTCGAAGGGCCTTTCTCTTTTCATTCACATCGACTCATGCGCGTGTATGCGCGTGTATGATTGAGCAGCGGCGCGCCGAGCTCGACGTCATCATCACGCGAGCCGAGAGCCCGCGCTTCGCGCATCCCCTCCTGCTCATTCACGGGCCCTGGACCGGGGCGTGGCTCTGGGGTCGGATGGCCGGGTATCTCGGGCATCGCGGCTGGGATTCGTGGGCGGTCGACGGGCTCGGGCGGACGCAGGTCGGCCGGCCGGCTGGGGAGAGGTCGGTGGCTGCCGTGGTGGAGCAGTGCGTCAAGATTGCCGCGGGCATGGAAGCCCCGCCCATTCTGGTCGCCCATGACGCGGGCGCCACGCTCGCCCTTCGTTTGGCTCCCGTGGTCCGGGCGCCCGCCACGGTGCTCATTGCGCCGGTGCTTCCCGGCCATGGAGGTCGGCGCGCCTTACTCGGCGGAGTGCGGCGTGCGGCTGCCTGCGTTCTCGGGCGGCGTCTGGGCCCACCCGTGGGGCCGGCGGCGGAGGTCATTTTCCACGGTGCCGGTGCCAGCACGAGGAACCTGATCGAGTCGCGTGTGGTCGAGGATGATGGCCGCTTCCTCTACGACCTGCTGCGCGAGCGGGTGCCGCCGCTCGACGTCGCGGGTCGCCTTCCCGTGCTCGTCGTCTCTGGGAACGATGATGCGGTCCTCCCGCCCGCCAGGGCGCGCGCCGTGGCGAGCGACCTCGGCGGTTCGGTCTTCGTGCTGCCCGGGGGACACTGGCTGCCCGTGGAAGACGGCTGGCGGGAGACGATCGGACAGGTGCACCGGTGGATCGTGCGCACGCTTGGCGATGCGCTGCTCCTCTTTCTGGAGGAGATGGAGAGCGACCAAGGGGAGACGCCGTAGGGACGGGTGAGTACGCGACCGGGTCGGGCGACGTGGCTCAGGCGACGTGAAGGTCCCGGCGCGGGACCTCTCGGAACAGCACCTCGTCCGCTTCCTCGGCGTCGCGTGCCTGACGCATGCGCTCGAGCCCCTCGCGCACGTCCTTGCGGGTCATGAGGATGCCGTAGTTCTGCAGCACCTGCCGGATGATGTCGTAGTGGTTCTCGATCGACTGCGTCACCGAGATGTAGCCGTGCTGCCCGGCCATGTGGCCCTTCCAGAAGTTCACCGGCGTCATGCGAAAGAACTCGAGATCTCGCTCCGCAGGCTCGATGAGGATGATGTCCCCCTGGAAATTGGGGTCATCCTGGTACTGCCGGACGCCGAGCTGGAGGCGGGAGTGGAGGAGGGTGCGCAGCACCTGATTGAGGATCGTGAGCATCCCTTGGTCGGCCATGGGAGTGCCACTCACCACGTACGCGTTATGCTCGGGGACGTAACGCCGGACCAGACGGTTGGAGAAGGGGCGAAAGGGATTGTAGCAGAGAACCAGATCGGCGCCGTGCTCGATGGCGACGTCGATGTTGGCCGTCCGCCGCACACCGCCGTCCACGTAGTCGACCCCGCGCAGGCGCGCCGGCTTGTAGAAGCCGGGGAGCGCCGTCGACGCCTGGACCGATTCGGAGATGGTGAGAGAGTTGTCCTCGTCGTGGCCGAACACGACGCGCTCGGCCGTGTCGAGATTCATGGCGACGATGTAGAGCTCGTTGTTTCGCTGTCGGTGCAGGACCCGGAAATCGTTGGAGATCCCCCGCGCTTCCATGTTACTGCGCAGGTAGCGCTCGATCGAGGCGTTGTCGAACATCCCCGCCGGCAGATAGTCGAGGATGAAAGGGAACTCCGGCGTGGTGAGCAGCGCCTCGGCGATCGGCGCCACGACCTCGTAGAGAGCGTCGCGGCCGGGCGAGCGCACGAAGGCGGCCAGGGGCTCCCGCAAGCGTCCGATCAGATCCGGGCTGCGCTGGATGAGATCGAGGACGCAGGCAGGAAAGTACGTGAGCAGGTCGAGCAAGTACTCGATCGGCTTCTGCGCGAATTCGCGCAGATTGGGATTGTAGAAATCGAGGGCCCCGAACTGGCTGAAGTATTCCGACGTGCCTTCGATGCTGCGCAGCATCTCGGCCGGGCTGACGCCGGCCGCCAGGGGCGCCGCTAAAAAGGCGCCCGCGCTGAGACCGACGTAGACATCGAAGTCGGTGGTCTTGCGATTGACGAGAAAGTCGTCGAGGCTTTGAGTGCCCCGAGCTTGAATGCGCCTCCCGTGACGGCCCCGCCGGCGAGGACCAGCGCGACCTTCGGGTTCTTTTTCCTGGGACCGGGCTTTCCCTTGTGAACGATCGTCAGGCCCATCTTGGACAGTACCCTCTGGTCCCCGTTCAGCGCCGGATGGAGTGGCCGAGCGCCGAGGCGCTCACCTTCCAGCAGGGCCCCGCGTAGTCGCTCGACTTCCCCTCCGAGGGTTGGGAACTCCCTGCAAACCTGGTCGAGCAGCGCGAGGCTGCCCGCGGTCGGGTCGTGGTTCCCGCTCGGCATCAGGTGCTCGAAGCAAGTCGCATGCCACCAGCCCTTTTCCGCCGACAGACGGCGGACAATACAGATTCTCGAACGGCAACAGTACTGTGACCATTGTATTTTGATGACGCCAGCGACTCAACCTTTCGCGGGCCCGCAGCCGTGCTTCGTTGCATTTCTGTCGGGAAGCGTCAGGTCTTGCCGCGCTGCGCGATGTGAAAGTCAGACGGCTGACACAGCCCCTCTTCATGACGCAGCGCATCCTTAGCGTGTCCGTCGTCTTTATCAAGTCCCGCAGGTAGATTTCCCGGATTTCCGGCAGCGTGGGCTCGAGGAGGGCCGGCCGGGCGACCCGAACCGTGGAAAGGGGCCTGGCCCCAAAGTTCACGGAAGGTAGGACAAGATGGCCTGACCGCTCGAGAGCTGGGCTTCAGCCCGCGCCAGCGCCTCGGGGGTGTCGATCGTGAGCCAGAGGCCGTCGAACGGCATTCCCAGCACCGTGTCCCCCCGCTCGACCATCAAGGGATAGGTCTCCCGGGTGATTCCGAACGGCCGCCCGGCTGGCATGAGGTCGAAGATCCGCGGATCCAGGACGTGAAGCCCGGCGAACATGTACGGCTGCCAGGCGGACCCGGGAGGGATGGGAGGCCGCCCGAGGAAGCTCTGCACCCGACCTCCATCGTCGATGTGGATCAGCCCGTAGCGATCGGCGTCGGGAGCGGTGCGCAGCAGCATCGTCGCCATCGCCCGGCCGGCTTCGTGGCGGGCGATCAGGGCGCGGAGCGGAGCCTCGGTGATGGTGTCCCCGTTGAGCACGATGAACGGGCCGTCTCGCAGGAGCGCCTCGGCCTTCTTGATCCCGCCGCCCGTGTCGAGAATCGTCTCCTCGACCGAATAACGGATCCGCACCCCGTATGCCGACCCGTCGCCCAGCCGCTCGCGCACCCGATCGCCCAGGTGATGCAGGTTGACGATGATGTCGCGGATGTCTGCCGCGCGCAGCTGCAGGAGGGCGTATTCGATGACCGGCCGCCCGGCCACCGGAACCAGCGGCTTCGGGATGCGGTTCGTCAGTGGTCGGAGGCGGGTTCCGAGGCCCGCCGCGAGGATCATCGCGCGCATCACTACACGTGCGGAGCCAGCGCCGCGCGCAAGTCGTCGAAAGCGGCAGGCAGGGCCCCGAGGCCCGGCGTGCCTGCGCGGCGACGTGCGGCAGGAACGCGAGATATCCGTGCTTGCCCTTGACCTCGGCCAGGTAGTGGAACCGCCCGACGACCTTCAGCGCCCGTTGCAGGACGCAGAGAAAATACTGATCGCGAACTGTCCGCGGATCATCGGGGGGCGTGCCGGCGCGGCCGAGCGCCTCGACGTAGTAGTCGATGAGGGCCGCCTCCAGCGCGGGGGTGATCACTGTCGCGGTGTCACGGTCGGTGAGCAAGCTCGCCAGGTCGTAGGTCGGCGGAGCGAGCAGCGCATCCTGGAAGTCGAGGACGCAGATCTCACCTCCATGTACGTGGAGGTTCCAGGCGTGGAAATCGCGGTGGGCCAGCGAGGCCGGCGCATCGCCCAGCCGCTCCGCCACCGGGGCGAAGGTGCTCCGGAGCGGCTCGTGTGCCGCCGCCGGCACGCCGGGAATCCCGTACTCGAGAAAATGGTCGAACTCCCAGGCGAACAGGCGTCGATCGAAGCGCTGCTGGAACGCCACGCATGCGGGATCCGCTTCGCGCGTGCCGATGACCTGGAGGCGGATGAGCTGATCGATCGCCAGGCGATAGAATCCGAGCACGTCGGCCTCGCCCACGGCGGTGGTCGCCGCGCGCAGCGTGGTGTCGCCGACGTCCTCGAGCAACAGGACGCCGCCGTCGGCGTCGTGATGGAACACGGTGGGGATGCGCACCCCGATCCGCGACAAGAAGCGCCCGACGTTGATGAACGGCAGCTCCGCGGGCGGCGTCGCGAACACCGTGAGCTCCGCCGAGGAGAGCGGAAGACGGTCGGCGCCGAGTACCATCGCGATGACGGTGCGCGGCGCGCCGCGCGCCGCGCCGAGCGCCAGGCGGAAGTACCGGCGACTCGACGCATCGCCCGCGAGCGGATGAACCTCGGCGAGGGCCGCAGACGGTCCGAAGGATGCCCTGAGTGCTCGGGAGAAGACGTCCGCGAGCGCCGTCGGGTTGTCGGGTTGCGCCTCGTGCACGCCCATGCAGACGACGCGAGCGGATTCGGCGGAAGAACGCCAGGCGGTCGTACCAGAGGCTCCGTGAGCTGTCAAAGCAGTGGGCGCGTCGTCATGGCGTTCTCGACATGATACTTCCATCGGTAGTGTCTGAGCATGAACCGAGACGCCGCCGCTTCGTCGTGGTTTGTTGACTTGCCTGGGGCTTTCGCGTAACAGACCGCCGTCCGGTTGTGGTGCGGTCCCGCGTGCTTCCGCCCCGTCTCGACGCGTGACGCCCTCGATGGCTGCGCAATATCTTCCGGTGCTCGTCACCTTCGCCATCGCTGCGGTGGTGATCGGGGTGCTGCTCGGTGCCAACGCGCTTTTGAGCCCGCGCCAGCCGAACCCGGTCAAGGACGAACCCTTCGAATGCGGCAACCCTCCCAGCGGATCCGTGCTGGGGCGCCGCGTGCCGGTCCGGTTCTATCTCACGGCCATTCTCTTCATCGTTTTCGACGTCGAAGTGGTCTTCATGTATCCCTGGGCAGCCCTCGCGAGACAGCTCGGCCCGACCGGTCTCGGCGAGATGCTCGTCTTCGTCCTCGTGCTCGCGCTCGGGCTCGTGTACGCTTGGCGGCGCCGGGCGCTCGAGTGGGACTGACAGCATGTCGGCAGACGATCTCCTCGCGGCGTGCGAGGCCCGGTTCTCGCAGGCGATCGCCGCGCGTCATAGTGCCGCCGGCGATGCTACCGTCGTCATCGCCCGCGAGAGCGCGGTGGCGATCTTCCGCGAGCTGCGTGACGATCCGGCCCTGGCGTTCAACTTCCTCGTCGACCTCACCGCGGTCGACTATCTTGGACGGACGCCGCGGTTCGAGGTGGTCTACCATCTCTATTCGTTGCCTCACGGACACCGGCTGCGCGTGAAGATCCCGGTCGACGAGGCCGATCCTGCGGTTCCGTCGCTCACCTCGCTCTGGAAGGCGGCGAACTGGATGGAGCGGGAGGTCTGGGACATGTTCGGTATCCGCTTCGACGGCCATCCGGATCCGCGGCGGATCCTCATGTATCCCGAGTTTCAGGGCCACCCGCTGCGGAAGGACTACCCGGTGGCGAAGCGGCAGCCCCTGGTGCCCGAGCGCGACCCGATCGCGCAACCCTGGCGCGGCGGAGGGCGAGCATGACCGGCGAGCCGGCCCGGCGCCTCTCCGACGTCGCCGCCGATGCCGACATCATGGAGATCCAGATGGGGCCGTCGCATCCGGCCTCACACGGCACCATCAAGTTCAATCTCCGGCTCGACGGGGAGACCATCGTCGACTGCGATGTGGAGGTGGGTTATCTCCACCGCGGCTTCGAGAAGATGTGCGAGCAAGGGACGTGGAATCACGTGTTTCCCTACGCCGACCGCCTCAACTATGCCTCCCCCCTCATCAACAATGTCGGCTACGCGCTTGCGGTGGAGAAGCTGATCGGCATCACGACCCCGGAGCGGTGCACGGGCATCCGCATGATCATGAGCGAGATCTCCCGGGTCACCGATCATCTCACGTGCCTCGGGATGGCCGCGAACGAGATCGGCGCGATCTCGGCCGGGTTCTACATGCTCGAGGCGCGCGAGGCCCTCTACGATCTCGTGGAGGCGGTCACCGGGGCGCGGGTGACGGTCACCTACTGCCGCATCGGGCGCGTCATGGCCGACCTGCCCGCCGACTTCACCGAGCGCGTGCAGCGGGCCTTCGCCGACGTGCGCCGCATTCTCGCCGACTGCGACCAATTGCTGTCGCGCAATCGCATCTTCGTCGATCGCATGGCGGGGATCGGGGTTCTCTCGCGCGAGGATGCGCTCAGCTACGGCATCACGGGCCCCCTCCTGCGCGCGACGGGGTTGGCGCACGACCTGCGGCGCGCCGAGCCCTACCTGCACTACGACCGCGTCGAGTTCGAGGTGCCGGTGGGCAGCACGGGCGACAACCTCGATCGGTTCCGGGTGCGCTTCGAGGAGGCGTTGCAGAGCTTGTCGATCGTCGAGCAGGCGCTCGCCCAGCTGCCGCCGGGACCCATCGGCGTCGACGACCCCCGCATCGCGCTGCCCGACAAGCGCGACGTGTACGGCAACATCGAGGGCTTGATGAATCATTTCAAGCTCGTCATCGAGGGCGTCAAGGTGCCGGCCGGGGAGGTCTATCAGGCGGTGGAGGGGGCGAACGGGGAGCTCGGCTTCTACCTCGTGAGCGACGGCAGTGGGCGCCCATACCGCGTGCGGGTGCGCCCACCGTGCTTCATCGCCATGAGCGCCCTCGGCGCGATGCTGCGCGGTCACATGCTGGCCGACATCATCCCCACGTTCGGCATGATCAACATGATCGGCGGGGAGTGCGATCGGTGATGGCGTCGGTGGCCTTTTCCCCCGACGCGCTTGCCGAGTACGAGGCGGCGGTCCGGCGCTACCCGGAGCGGCGTGCGGCGCTCATGCCGGTGCTCTGGCTCGCGCAGCGCGAGTTCGGCTACCTGAGCGACCAGGTCATGGTCTATGTCGCCGGGCTGCTCGGGCTGCCCCCGGCGTGGGTGGCCTCCGTCGCCTCGTTCTACACCATGTACTACAAGCGCCCGATGGGGCGGCATCATCTCCAGGTGTGCGTGAGTCTGCCGTGCGCGCTGGTGGGAGCCGAGCGCATTCGAGACTGCGTCTCACGCCGCCTCGGCATCGACATCGGCGAGACCACGAGCGACGGGCGCTTCTCGCTGAGCGCCGTCGAGTGCCTGGCGTCGTGCGGCACCGGGCCCATGATGCAGGTGAACGACGACTACCACGAGAATCTGGACGAGGCGCGGAGCCTGGCGCTCATCGATCGCCTCGCGCGAGAGTGAACGACACGGCATGGGACTCGAATTCGCCATCACGGCAGCGAAGGCGGTCGTGGTCGTCCTCATGGTACTGTCGCTCGCCGGCCTCCTTGGTTGGGTGGAGCGCAAGGGCAGCGCGCTCATCCAGGACCGCATCGGCGCCAATCGGGCCTCCGTGTTCGGCTTTGCCGGCCTCGGTCTGGTCAACACCATGGTCGCCGATCCCATCAAGTTCCTCACCAAGGAGGACGTCGTGCCCGCGTCCGTGGACCGCCGCCTCCACCTGCTCGCGCCGTGCATCAACCTGTTTCCGGCCCTCATCACCTTCGCCGTGATCCCGTTCGGCGACATGCTGCGAATCGGCGGGCGCGAGATCCCGCTCCAGGTGGCGCAGCTCGACATCGGCGTGCTCTACGTGCTGGTGATGGCGTCCGTCGGCGTCTACGGCGTCGTCCTCGGCGGCTGGGCGTCGAACAACCCGTGGTCGCTGCTCGGCGGCCTGCGGGGCTCGGCGCAGATGATCTCCTACGAGATCGCCATGGGCCTCGCGCTCATCTCCGCCATCCTCTTCTACGGCACCGTGGACCTCCAGGCGATGGTCCGCGCGCAGGCGGGCGGCCCGCTCGCCTGGGGCTTCGTGTATCAGCCGGTGTCGCTGCTGCTCCTGCTGACGGCGGGAATCGCCGAGAGCAAGCGGGTGCCGTTCGACCTGCCCGAGAGCGAGTCCGAGCTCGTCTCCGGGTATTTCACCGAGTACTCGGGCGTGAAGCATCTGATGTTCTTCATGACCGACTTCGTGGAGGTCATCATCGTGAGCGGCCTCATCGCCACGATCTTCCTCGGCGGCTGGCAGGTACCGTACCTCGAGGCGCAGGGCTTCGCTCGGCCGGGCGGTGGCATCGTGCCGCTGCCGCACCTCGTCGTCAGCCTGCTCCAGGTCGCTGCCTTCACGGTGAAGGTGGTGATCCTGTGCTGGCTCCAGATCGTCATCCGCTGGACCTTGCCGCGTTTCCGCTACGACCAGCTCATGCGGCTCGGGTGGAAGGGCCTGGTACCGCTCGGGCTCGCCAACGTCATGGTGACGGCGCTCGCGGTGGTCGGGATCGAGTGACGGGATGGCGCTGGCGGTCTTCGGTGTCCTGGCGACGCTGCTCCTGGTCGGCGCGCTGACCGTCGTGCTGCATCCGGATTCGGTGTACTCGGCGCTCGCGCTCATCGGGGTGATGGCGCTGCTCGCCGTGGTCTTCGTCACCCTGGAGGCGCATCTCATCGCCGCGCTCCAGATAATCGTATACGCGGGCGCCATCATGGTGCTTTTCCTGTTCGTGATCATGCTGATCGGCCGGCCGGGATCCGGCGGGCCCTTCGCGAGCAGCAGGATCCTGTGGGCGGCCTCGGGGCTCGGCGCCGGCGGGCTGGCGATCGGGGTGGGAACGATGGTGGCGAAGAGCGCGCTGGCGCCGCCGGAAGCGGGTCGCCCCGAGTTCGGAACGACGACGGCCGTCGCTCGCGAGCTCTTCACCACCTACCTGCTCCCGTTCGAGCTCACCTCGGTGCTGTTGCTGATCGCCGTCGTCGGAGCCGTGGTGCTCGCCAAGGGGCGCCCGCGGGCGTGAGAGGACCGATGGTTCCCACGGGATACTACGTGATCCTGGCGGCGGCCCTGTTCGCGGTCGGCGCGCTCGGCGTGCTCATCCGCCGCAACCTCATCGTGATCTTCATGGCCATCGAGCTGATGCTCAATGCCGTCAATCTGGCCTTCGTGGCCTTCGCCCGCCAGCTCGGCTCCAGCGACGGGCACGTGTTCGTGCTCTTCGTGATGACGGTGGCGGCGGCGGAGGCGGCCGTCGGGCTCGCCATCATCATCGCCGTCGTTCGCAATCGGGAGTCCATCTTCGCCGACCAGAACGCCCTCTTGCGCTGGTGAGAGCGAGCGGTGGCGGGAGCGGGCGTGGAGACGACAGCAGATTCCATCGTGCGCTGGATCGTCATCTGGCCGCTGCTCGGCGTGCTCGGTAACCTGCTGATCCCACGCCGGTCCTTCGTGCGCCTGTGGGCGCCGGCCATGGTCGGGCTCGCCTTCGTGACCGCGCTGGTGGCGGTGTGGCGCCTGTGGATGCTGCCGCCGGGCGCCGTGCTCGTGGACCACGTCTATCGCTGGATGGCGGTGGGAAACCTGCACGTCAACGTGGATCTGAGCGTGGACGCGCTCTCCGCGGTCATGGTGCTCGTCGTCACGGGGGTGGGCTGCCTCATCCATGTGTACTCCACCGGGTACATGGCGGAGGACCGGGATGTGGCGCGCTACTTCACCTACCTGAACCTGTTCACGCTCTCGATGCTGCTCCTCGTGCTCGCCGACAACCTGCCGCTCCTCTTCGTCGGCTGGGAGGGTGTGGGGCTGTGCTCTTATCTGCTGATCGGCTTCTGGTACGAGAAGACGGAGAACGCGTCGGCGGGGAAGAAGGCCTTCGTCGTCAATCGCATCGGTGACGCCTGCTTCCTGCTGGGCCTGTTCGCGCTCTTCTGGGGTCTCGGGGCGCAGGGGACCTGGACGGTCGCGTTCCGGGACATCGAGGCAAGCGCCGCGGGGCTGTCACCGGGGCTGGCGACGGTGATCTGCCTACTCCTGTTCGCCGGCGCTACGGGGAAGTCGGCCCAGCTGCCGCTCTACGTGTGGCTGCCGGACGCCATGGCCGGCCCGACGCCGGTGTCTGCGCTCATCCACGCGGCCACCATGGTGACGGCCGGTGTCTATCTCGTGGCCCGCCTGCACTTTCTCTACGCCATGGCGCCGGTGGCGCTCGAGGTCGTCGCGATCGTTGGCGCCGCCACGGCGCTGCTGGCCGCGACCATCGCCGTGGCACAGACCGACATCAAGCGTGTCCTCGCGTACTCGACCGTCAGTCAGCTCGGCTACATGTTCATCGCCTGCGGCGTCGGGGCGTACGCGTCGGCCATCTTCCATCTCATGACGCACGCCTTCTTCAAGGCGCTGCTCTTCCTCGGCGCCGGCAGCGTCATCCACGGCATGGGGGGCGAGCAGGATCTGCGCCGCATGGGTGGTCTCCAGGTCAGGATGCCGACGACCTTCGTCACCATGCTTGCCGGGTGTCTCGCCATTGCCGGCGTACCGCCGTTCGCGGGCTTCTTCAGCAAAGATCAGATTCTACTGCGCGCCTACGAATGGCACCCCGCGCTCTGGCTCGCCGGCGTGCTCGGGGCCGGCCTCACCGCCTACTACATGTTCCGCATGTTCTTCCTGACCTTCACGGGACCGAGTCGGGCCACCGCGTCGGTCCGCGAGCACATCCACGAGTCACCGCCCTCGATGCGGTTGCCGCTGGTGGCGCTCGCCGCGCTCGCGGTCGTCGGCGGGCTGGTCGGCTTGCCGGAGCATTGGCTGTGGGGGGACGCGTTCGGCGCCTTCCTGGCGCCCGTGCTGGCGGGCGGTCACGGCGGTGCGGCGGGCGCCCACTCCACCGGCATGGGCCCCGGCGCCGCCCACGGCCACGCGCCCGAGGCGCTGCTGATGCTGGCGTCGGTGGCAGCGGCGGGCGCGGGTATCGGGGCCGCGTATCTGCTCTACATCCGACGCCCGGCGGAGCGGGCCCGGCTGCGCGCGCGCTTCCCGGGGCTGGAGCAGCTCCTCTCGCACGCCTACTACGTGGATGAGCTTTACGAGGCGCTGATCGTGCGGCCGGTGGCGGCGCTGGCAGGCTTCGCCGCGCGCGTGCTCGATCCCAGGGTGATCGACGCCTGCGTCAACGGGCTCGCCCAGCTGACAGCCGCCCTCGGGGGAGGGTGGCGGCGACTGCAGACCGGCAACGTGCAGCACTACGCCCTTTCGCTCCTCCTCGGCGCCGCGGCCATCGTGGCGTATTACGCGGTTCCATGAGCGGACTGCGCCGTTTCATGAGTGACGAGCTGAGATGCTGAGCGCGATCGTCTTGTCTCCGCTCGCGGGCGCCGTGCTGCTGCTCTTCGTGCCCGGGGAGCGGATCACGGCGCTGCGTCGGGCCGCCTTCGCCATGAGCGTGGTGCCGTTCGTCCTCTCGTGCGTCGTGCTCGCCGGGTTTCGCCCGGAGGAGGCGGACTTTCAGTTCGTCGAGCGCGTCGCATGGATTCCCCAATGGGGCATCTCGTATGCGCTCGGGGTGGACGGGGTGAGCCTCTTCCTGGTGCTGCTGACGACGCTGCTCACGCCGCTGGTGGTCCTGTGGTCGTGGGGAGACATCGCGAAGCGGGCCAAGGAGTTCTTCATGCTGCTTCTCGTCCTCGAGACCGGCATGAGCGGCGCGCTGCTGGCGACCGATCTCTTCCTGTTCTACGTGTTCTGGGAGCTCATGCTGATTCCCATGTATCTCATCATCGGCGTATGGGGCGGTCCGCGTCGCGTCTATGCGGCGGTGAAGTTCGTCCTCTTCACCCTGGTGGGCAGTCTGCTGATGTTGGTCGCGATTCTCTATCTCGCCGCCCAGACGCGCGCGCCGGGGCCGCTGTCGTTCGCCTACGAGCGGATGCTCGGCCTCAGCCTCGCGCCGGCCGAGCAGGCGTGGCTGTTCGCGGCGTTCGCGCTCGCCTTCGCGGTCAAGGTGCCGCTCTTTCCCCTGCACACCTGGCTGCCCGACGCCCACGTGGAGGCGCCGACGGGAGGATCGGTCATTCTCGCCGGTGTCCTGCTCAAGATGGGGACCTACGGCTTCCTGCGCTTCGCGCTGCCGCTGTTTCCGGACGCCGCCGTCCGCGCCGGCCCCGTGCTGGTGGCGCTCGCCGTGAGCGGCATCGTCTACGGCGCCGTGGTGGCGATGATGCAGAGCGATCTGAAGAAGCTCGTCGCCTATTCGTCGGTGAGCCATCTCGGCTACGTCATGCTCGGGCTCTTCGCGTTCAACGTCGAGGGCGCGGTGGGCGGCCTCTACCAGATGCTGAGCCACGGGATCTCGACCGGGGCGCTGTTCGTCGCGGTCGGCGTGATCTACGAGCGCCGGCACACGCGCGCCATCGCCGACTTCGGCGGCCTGTGGCGCCAGGTTCCGGTCTACGCCGCCGTCTTTCTCGTCGTCGCGCTCTCCTCCGTGGGGCTGCCCGGGCTCAACGGCTTCGTCGGCGAGTTCCTGATCATGCTCGGTGCCTTCGCGCGCTGGCCGGCGGCCACCGCGGTGGCCGCGAGCGGCATCGTGCTCGCGGCGGTCTACATGCTCTGGATGTACCAGCGCGTCATGTTCGGCCCGCTGGCCAATCCGGCCAACCAGACCGTGCAAGACCTGTCGATCCGCGAGATCGCGGTGTTCGCGCCGCTCATCGTCCTGATCCTGGTCATGGGAGTTCGTCCCGAGCCGTTCCACCGGCGCATGGAGCCCGCCGTCACGCGCGCGCTCGCGCGCCTGGAGCCGGCGCTGGCGGCCTCGGCCAGCAGACCGCGGCGACATGCCCACCTGCCGGATGCGCAGCTCGCTGAGGCCGGGGCCGCCCCGCGTTGGGCGGGTCGTGTGGAGTTCTCCGGCGAGGTAGCGGCCACGGCCGCGGCGCGGCGCCGCGAGGGAACACCATGACCGAGATCGTGTTCCCGAGCATCAACTGGCTGGCGGCGGCGCCCGCGCTGCTGGTCACCGCGACCGGCCTGATCGTCCTCGCCGTGGACGTGGCGATGCCGTCCGATCATGGCCGGCACGGTGTGCTTGCCGGGCTCGGCGTGCTGGGTCTCGTCGCCGCCATGATCGAGAGCGCGTGGCTGTGGAACACGGGCGGGGCGGCCTTCGGGAACACCCTGGTTGCCGATCGCTACGGTCTCTTCTTCTCCCTGCTCGTGTGCGGCGCCTCGGCGGTGGTGATCCTGATGGCCGTCGACTTCCTCAACACTGCGCGGATCAAGATCGGTGAGTTCTACGCGCTGGTGCTTTTCGCCACGGCCGGCATGGTGCTGATGGCCACCGGCAACGATCTGATGGTGCTCTTTCTGGCCCTCGAGATCATGTCGGTTGCCGTGTACGTGCTCGCGGGGATCGCCCGCGACGAGCCCAGGGCGACCGAGGCCGCGCTCAAGTACTTCCTGCTCGGCGCGTACGCCACGGGATTCTTCCTGTTCGGTATCGCGCTACTCTACGGTGCCACGGGCGCAACTCGCCTCGATCTCGTGGCGGCCCGCCTGGGCGCGGAGAGCGGCACGAACCCGCTGGTCCTGCTCGGCATGGGGCTCCTCCTGGTCGGCTTCGGCTTCAAGATCGCCATGATGCCCTTCCACGTGTGGACGCCCGACGTCTACGAGGGGGCGCCGACGGCCGTGACCACGCTGATGGCGGTGGGGGTGAAGGCGGCAGCCTTCGCCGCTTTCGTGCGCGTGTTCCTGCACTATCTGCCGGGGCTCGAGGGCGCGTGGACAGGCCTGCTGTGGCTGCTCGCCGCGCTGACGATGACGGCGGGCAACCTGTGCGCGCTCGCCCAGGACAACGTGAAGCGGATGCTCGCGTACTCGAGCATCGCGCACGCCGGCTATGCGCTGGTCGGCATGGTCGCCGCCACGCCCGACGGAGGCGCGAGCGTGCTCTTCTACCTGCTGGTGTACGCGCTCACCAATCTGGGCGCGTTCGGCGTCGTGATGGCGCTCGGCCGCGTCGGCGCCGCCAACGAACGCCTCGCAGACTATGCCGGGGTGGGGTTCGCCCATCCGCTCCTCGGCTTCGCGATGGCGGTCTGCATGCTCTCGCTCACCGGGATGCCGCCGCTCGCGGGCTTTGCCGGCAAGTTCTATCTGTTCAGCGCCGCCGTGGACGCGGGGCTGGTGGGGCTGGCGGTGATCGGCGTGCTCAACAGCCTGGTGTCGGCGTACTACTACTTCGGTGTCATCCGGCAGATGTACATGGTCGACGGGACGCCGCGCATCGACTCGCTCGCGGCGCGGCCATACCTTGCTACCGGTCTGATTCTCGCCGTCGGCGCCACGGTTGCCCTCGGCCTCTTCCCCGCCGGGGCGATGCACCTCGCCCGCGATTCCTTTCTCGGCCTCGGGTGAGGGCGCGCCGTCAGCAGGCTGCCAGACGCCGGAGCAGCGCGCAGAGGAGGCGATTGAGCGGGGCCTCGATCCCGGCCCGCTCCGCGGCCCGGATCACGGCGCCATTGATCGCATCGTACTCGAGGCGGCGACCGTGCTCACGATCCTGCAACATCGATGTCTTGAATGTGCCGAGGCCGGTCCGACTCTCGGTGAGGATGCCGGGGATCCGGCTCGGGTCGCACGGAATGCCTTGCGCCGCGGCGACGCGGGCCACCTCGGCCATCGTATCGGCGATCACCTGGCACGTGTCGGGGTCATCGACGGCCTCGGCGACCGTCTGTCCAGTCAGGGTCGTCACGGCATTGAAGCCTGCGTTCCAGGCGAGCTTGTCCCACACCCGCATGCGCACGTTGCGCGAGACGTGGTGGGGAATACCGGCGCGCCCGAGCGATGCGGCGAGGTCGCGGACACGCGGAGTCTCTTCGCCCCCCGCTTCGCCGAAGACGATCGTTCCGCGTGCGTAGTACCGCACCTCCCCGGGGCCGATCAGCTCCGAACCGATCTGGGTGAGCGCGAGGAGGAGCGGCGGCAGTCCGAGCACACGCGCGAGGATCCCCTCGTTTTCCACCCCGTTCTGGAGCGACAGCACGGTGGTCGTCTCGCGGCTCACCGCCGGGCGCAGCGCGTCGGCCGCCGCCGGGGTGTCGTAGGCCTTGACGGCGACCAGGATCAGATCCGCCGGGTGCGCCTCGGCCGGATCGGAGGTGGCCCAGACCTCGGGCAGGATGATGTCGCCGTCCGGCGTGTGGAGGCGCAGGCCACGCTCGCGCAGCGCGGCGAGATTCTCGCCACGGGCGACGAAGCAGACGTCGAGGCCCGCGCTCGCCAGGCGGGCACCGAAGTACCCGCCGACGGCGCCCGTGCCCATGACCAGGACTCTCACGCCGATGCCGAGTCTACGAGCGACACGAGGCGCCCCACCTCGTCGAGGTAGCGCCGGCAGATATCTTCGATGGGGTCCGCCGGCCACGGGGCCCCGCTACGAATCGCGAGCAGGGTATGCAACGTGGGGAAGCGCTGCGTGTGCGCGGCCTCCAGGCGTTCGACGGTCGCTGCCAGGCGCGGGGGGACCTGCATGTGGCGGACGCGGAGCAGCGCGCGAACCACCATGAGGATGAGCTTGAGGGATTCGAGCAGCAGGGCACGGAGCCGTTTGCGGTCGCCGACGAGCTCGACGAAGGCCGCCCGCAGGCGCAGCAGCTCCTGCCGCGCGGCAGACTCGGCCCCCAGCCGCAGGCGTCGCTCGTCGATCTTGAGCCGCTCGAAGGGGTCGGCGCCCCACAGCAGGCGGTGCTGCTCCTTGATCTCGCAGAGCTGCATGGGCAGCGAATCGGTGGCGCCGGAGAGGAACTCCTTGTCGATGACCATCGGAATGGCGAAGCCCGAGCGCCGCCAGGCCGGTAGGCGCTCGGCCAGGCGCTGGAGGTGGCTGAAGTTCACGGTCGTCACCACGACGACCGTGTTGATGTCGGAGCTGCCGGCGACGAAATCCTCAGCCGCGGCGCTACCATAGAGGGCGACGCTCAGCAGATCCTCGCCCAGAAGGCCACGGACCTCCGCCGCGAAACGATCCACAGCGGTGGCACTCTTGGGGTCGAGCACGGGGTGATCTTAGAGCGAGCGCGCTGCTTTGGCAACGTTTTCAACGAGGCGGTATAACGCCCCGTCCGACGCGTCCGGCGCGCCCGCCCACGGACGGCCGCCGGTCATGAGGTCTCTAGCGCCAGGTACCCCGGTGAGTAGCGAGCTCTGGCGCGATCTCGAAGCCGCGTTCGGCTGCCTCACGGTCTTTCGCCTCTCTCGAGAGCGCCCGGACCGTGAGCGGCTCGCCCGAGCGATGCTGTTCTTCCCCGTCGTTGGCGCCGCGATCGGAGTGGTGACGGCGGGTTGCGCCCTCGCCCTCGCCGATGTCGCGTCGCACACCTCCCTCAGCATCGTGTCCGTGCTCTTGATGACTGCGCTCTCTGGCGGTCTCGGTCTCCGCGGCATCCGCGCCCTGGCGCGAGCGCTACGGCCGGGGGCGGCGGAGGGGAGGAGGCTGGTATCGACGGCCGCGGTGCTCACCATCCTCGTAGGCAAGATCACCATGCTCGCGGCGATTGCCGAGAGCCTGATGGGCCACGCAGTCCTTCTCGCCGGTGTGCTCGGCCGCTGGGCGCCTGTCGTCCTCGCCCACGGGGCCAGACCCGTGAAGGCTGCGGCCGGCGATGCGCTCGCTGTCGGCCGGGTCGGCTCCCGGGAGTTCGCGTGGGCGAGCGTGCTCGCGATGGGCGCGTCTCTGGCGGCAGGCGAGGCCCTGGGCCTGCTCGCCGTCATCGCGGCCGCCCTGACAGCCACCGGCTTGCGCCTGTGGGCCTACCGCGACGGTCGAGGCATGACTGCGGAATGGCTCGCCGCCGCGATCGATCTGGTGGAGCTTGCCGTGCTGGCGGCTCTGGCCGCGAGCTCGGCTCTGGCGGCCGGCTGAGGCGTCGTGCAGGCCGCTCGCCGGCGCAGATCGGGAGACGGTCGTCGTCCGCGCTCGGGCTCGGCGTGGTGCGGCTCGGGGACGAGGGGTTGTGGCGGAATGCGAACAGGTTCGGGGCACCGGCGCCGAGCGGCGCCGGTGCCCCGGGGAAGCCAACTCAGACGCAGATCAGTAGGTCATCGAGAGACCGAACATGCCGAAGAAGCTGTAGTCGTCGCCGTTGCGATTCACTTCCTTCAGCGTCCGGCCCATGCTGATGAAACGCCCACCCATGTTGAGCAGCCAGCTGCCGTACTCGCACGGGATGAAGGTCAGCGGAACGCCGAGGTCCAGACCCGTCTGGAAGTACCCGAAGGTGGCGCTGTCGACGCCCGAGGACTTCGAGTTGTTCGTGTAGGGCGGCAGCGTCGCGTCGGAGCTTTCGTAGTAGTCGCTGATGCTCAACCCCGCCTCGATCGGAATCCCGAGCGTGATCGGGTTGTCGCCCCCGGTCAGATCGAACTCCGGTCCGCCGTGGAACTGCACCAGGGTGCCCCTGTCGTCCGTTCCGAATGCGCCCGGACCGGCGGTCTCGACGTAGAAGGTAATGCCTGGGTGCAGTGCGAAGGCTCCGAGAATGTCGCTGTCGTCATAGGACACGCCCGCCGAGACGTCCTGGGTCGTTTGGAACGCCCCGCTCGGGCTCGTGTAGATCGTGTAGATGCTGCTCACCTCGAGGTCGCCGATGCCGACAGCGACGCCCGAGTAGCCGTCGAACTCGTACCAGGCCTCCGGATCACCGAAGCTCGGGTTCAGCACGCGCTGCGACACGTTGAAGCCGCGGGCGGCGTCACGAGCACGCGAGCCGAACGACTGCTTGGTACGCATCGAGTGGAAGCTGTTCCAGATGCCGCCGATGGCGGTCAGCCGGAAGATATCGTACTCCCACAGGTTGATGTTGAGCTCGGCATAGGGCTGGCCGATGAAGCCCTTGTCTTCCTGGAGGATGCCGCGGAAGTAGTACCGCGTGGGCACGTCGATCCCGACGTTGAAGCTCACCTTGCCCTTCGGGCACTTCGAGCACTCCGGACACTGGGGGCAGGTCGGCTTCGCCATCGGCCGCTCTTCCGGGACCGGCACCTCGAAGTCGTCTTTGACTTCATCGGCGCGGACCGCCGGGGCTACCGCCAAGAGCCCGCCGAGCGCTACCAGACCTGCCAGCAGCTGCACGAACGTCCAGGATTTCCTCTGCATCTGTGCTCCCCTCCCTGTTACGCTACGAACCCCTATGCTCCCTTTTCCATCCTGCTCGAACACGTCATTCTCTATTCTTTTCATCGGGCACTTTCTTGCTTGCAACCGTGGCAGGGAGGAAGCTGTCAGGCGGCCGTACAAGCAATCTTAACCCCACGCCACCAATCTTCCTTGCTCCCCCTCCTGGCTGCTGGATCCCCGATCCCTCTTTGCCGCTGTGAGACGCATCCCAATGCCAGCAGATGCGCCCAACGTCAAGGGCCCCTGACCAACCGGTCAGGGGCGGCCCTGGCCTGTACCAATACCGCGCGCATTTTTCCACAGACCAACGCCAGAAGGGCTGGAAAGCAAAGCGCATGCCATGTCGTGTGCGGGCTTGGAGCCCAAGCCGCGCTTGGTCCCGCCGGCACGGGTGCGTATCCGCAACACCCCCGGCTGGTGCGTGCGCAGCAGCGGTACGTTGAAAGGCAAGCTGGCTCAGGACTGTATGGTTCCGATCCGTCCGGTCTCCGTCTGGTGTCGGTAGGCCCTCCACTTGGAGAAATAACAGGGCAAGTCTTCAAAATTGACAGCGCCAAGCAGCCCGTACTATGGACGGGTCGCCGGTCCACTCGAGAGGGAAGGGGGTACGACCCGGGATCGCCCGCGGTCAAAGCCTCCGCTGCCCCGCAACTGTAGGGGGGGACGAAACCGGCAGTCGCCACTGTCCGCGCGCGCCAGCCGGGCGCGCGGGACGGGAAGGCGCCGGGAGTAGGGTGATCCCCGAGCCAGGAGACCTCCTGACCGGCTGAGCAACATCGCCCGTCCGATGGGCGGGCGCCCTTCCGAGGGGAAGGAAGCTCGGCGTGCGGCAATCCATTCGCATCCGCCCCCGCGGGAGGGGGCTCGGCCTTGCGCATGCGCCGGCGCATAACCGCCGGTGGTGTCCGTGGCGCCTCAGCAGTCATGGATGGCGGCTCCTCTGCGCGCTTTGCGTTTCCAGCTTCCTGCACGCGATCGCGCTGATCGTTCTCGTTGGCATCGGCGGCAGGCAGGCGGTGCTACTGGGGATTGCACCGCTGGCCGGGCCTGCCGGCGGCGGCCGGGGCGGGGGCGGCCGCGGGCGGAACGCGATTCCGGTTGCCGTCGCCGCGCTGGGTACGACCGATCGAGCGCTCGCGCCAGAGCATCCACACGTCGGGATCGACCGCCCGCCGGACCGTCCCGTCGAGCGGCCCCCGGAGACAGGGCGGCTGCCGGTGCGCCACGGACCCAAGCGGCCACACGAGCGGCCACAGGAAAAGGCTCGTGCGCATCGCGCTGATGGCAGCGACGCTCCGCCTGCGGCGGATTCCCCGGGTTCGGCAATCGCCGTTGCAGCAGGACCCCCTGGCTCGGGCATGGACGGAGGCGCTGCGCCGGGCACCAGAGGCGCCGGTGGCGCGGGGATCGGCGGCGGTGGCGGCGGCGACCTTGAGGCGAGCTGCATAGCCTGTCCCGTCCCCGACTATCCGCGCCAGGCGCGACGGCGCGGCTGGCAGGGCGTGGTGGATCTGCGGCTGCGTCTCGACGGCGCTGGCCGTGTGATCGCGGTGGAGGTGGCGCGGGAGTCCGGCTTCAACGTGCTCGACGAGGCGGCCGTCGCCGCGGCCCGCAGGAGCCGGTTCCGGTTGGACGCGGCCCCGGGGGGCGCCGTCTGGGGGCAGATGCGCTACCGGTTCGAGCTGGGGGGCGGGTAGAGCTTCCGTGCGCTGCCGTCGATCCTGCCTGCTCGCCCCGATTCCGGCTCTGCTCCTCGTCGTTGCGCCGGGATTTCCGGCGTCGATGGCCGCCGAGGATCCCTCGCTCGGCGAGGTGACCGTTCGCGCCGAGCCACTCGACGAGGGGGTGCCCGTCGAGGACCGGACGGTGTTCTCGACCGTCATCGATACGTCGGAGAAGACGGCGGAGCTGGACACCCTCACCGACGTGCTCGCCGAGAGCGTCGGCGTCCAGGTTCGCCGGCTCGGCGGCCTCGGATCGTTCAGCACGCTCTCCATCCGCGGATCGAATCCGGGCCAGGTGCAGTTCTACATCGACGGGGTGCCGCTCAGCCGGGCGCAAAACGAAGTGGTGAACCTCTCGGACCTGCCGCTCGACGCCGTCGAGCGGGTCGAGGTGTATCGGAGCTTCGTGCCCATCGCCTTCAGCCGCGCCGGTCCGGGCGGCGCGGTGAACATCGTGACCAAGAGTCCCGGGGCCGAGCCGCGGACCGGCCTCAGCTCGTCCTACGGGTCGTTTCAAACCCGCAAGGCGAGCGCCGAGCGCTCACAACGCCTCGGGCGCTGGGAGTACCTGCTCTTCGGCACGTACACCGGTAGCAAGGGGGACTTCGATTTCCGCAACGACAACGGGACACCGACCGACGTGAACCCGTACGACGATTTCACCGACACCCGCCGGAACAACGCGTTCAACGCCGTCGATCTTCTCGCCAAGGGCGCCGTGCGCCTGTCCGAGCGCGCGGTGCTGACCTTGACCGACCAGGCGTTCTGGAAGGAGCAGGGCGTGCCCGGGCGGGCGACGGTTCCGGCCCTCGACACGTCGCTCGATCAGTTTCGCAATCTCGCCCATCTGCGGGGCGACTTCAGTGGTGTCGGCGTGCGGGATCTGGACGTCCGCACGACCGCGCACCTGATCAACGACCGCGCGCGGTTCGACGATTCGGAGGGCGAGATCGGCGGCGTCTTCACCGACAACGACGACCGCACCTTTGCCACCGGTGCGGACACGTTGTTCACCTACTACTGGGGCCGGCACCAGATGCCGGCGCTGCTGCTCGCGAGCGGATATGAGGAGTATAACCCGAGCGATCAGATCTTTCCCGAGGGCGCCGGGCCGGACCAGAACCGCACCCTGGTCACCGTGGCCGCGCAGGACGAGATCTTCCTGTGGAGCGAGCGGGTCGTCGTCGTGCCGGCCGTCCGCTGGGAGTGGCTGCGCGACGACTTCAGCGGCGCCGTGCCGCCCCAGGTCGCGGGGACGGATCCACCCCGATCGCGCACCGACGACTACACCTCACCGCGGCTCGGCGTGCAGCTCCGCCCCTATCCCGCGCTGACCGTGCTCGGCAACATCGGCCGGGTGTTTCGCCCACCCAGCTTCAGCGAGCTCTTCGGCGCCCGCGGGGTCGTCGTCGGGCGCTCGGATCTCGACGCCGAGAAGGCGTTCAACAGCGACGTCGGCGTTCGGTTCTGGCAGAAGGGGATCGGCATCCTCGACGAGCTGCGCCTGGAGTACGCGTACTTCGACAACGCGGTCGACGATCTCATCGTGCTCGTGCCGGTCTCGGTCAACGTCCTGCGGCCGCAGAACATCGACGCGCGGGTCCACGGTCACGAGGTACTCCTCTTCCTGCGGGCGATGCGGCACTTCGCGCTGACGGCGAACTACACCCACCAGCACGCCACCGACGAGAGCGGCGAGAGCACCGACGGCAACCGCCTGCCGGAGCGCGCCGACAACGAGGCCTATCTGCAGGCGAAGCTCTACACCGATCGGGCTCGTCTCTACTTCGACATCAACCTCATCGGCGACTATTTCCTGGATCGTTCCGAAACCTCGTTCTCGAAAGTGCCGGCGCGCCAGCTCTACGGGGTGGGGGTAAGCGTCGTGCCATTCGATCTCGAGCGGAAGCTCACGTTGACCTTCGAGGCGAAGAATCTGACCGACGATCAAACCCGGGATTTCGCCGGCTTCCCGTTGCCCGGACGGTCCTTCTTCGGCACCGTGCAGTATGGGTTCTGACGGCGGGGTCGCGCGAGTCCTCGGTCAGCTGGCGATCGCTGCGCTCGGCGCCGTCGTGCCGTCCGCTGCCGCGGTTTGGTCGATTGCGTCGCCGACGGCGGCCGTGCTCGCCGCGGCGAGCAGCGCATCGGCTGCGTCGCCGACGCCGCCCGCGACTTCGCCGGGCGGATCGATTCCCGCCGCGCCCGGCCCGTCGACTGCTCGCCGTCCTGGCGCGGCTGCCGGCGCTATGCGCGTGGTCTCCCTCGCGCCGTCGTTGACCGAGATCCTGTGCGCGATCGGCGCCGGGGATCGGCTGGTCGGGGTGTGCAACTTCTGTGACTATCCGCCGGAAGTCGCCGCCGTCCCCCGCGTCGGCACGTTCACCACGCCGAGCGTCGAAGCGATCCTGGCGGCGCGCCCCGATCTGCTCATGGCGGTGCGCGGACCCGCGACCATGGATGCGATCGAAGCCGTGCGCCGGCTCGGCGTCGACACCCTCGTGGTCGAGGACACCACCCTCGCCGCCGTGTGGACGGCCATCGAGACGATCGGCGCCCGGACCGATCGCGGCGCGGCGGCCGCCGCGCTCGCGTCGACCATGCGTGAGCGCTTCGCTGCCATTCGCGCGCGGGTGGCCGGCGCCCCGCGCCGTCGCGTCCTGATGGTGGTCGGGCAGACCCCACTCGTGGTCGCCGGCGGCGGCACCTTCGTCGACGAGCTCATTCAGATGGCGGGCGGCATCAACGTTGCGGCCGACAGCGCGCAGGCGTGGCCGCGGCTGAGCCTCGAGGCCGTGCTCGCGCGCGCCCCGGAGGTGATCATCGACAGTGCGCTCAGCCACGAGGAAGGCGCAGACCCGGGGCTGTGGGCACGCTTTCCCTCGCTTCCCGCCGTGCGCGACGGTCGTGTCTACCCGTACGGATCCTTCGCGGCGTTGCGCGGCGGGCCGCGGTTGGTGGACGCCGCCGAGCAGTTCGCCCGCTTGATCCATCCGGAGCGCCATCGGGAGAGTGGCGGCGGGCCGGGCGGTGCCGCCGGAGGCGGACCGCCTGGAGGCGATCGATGACGGACGAGACGGCGGCCCTCGGGCTGCGGCGCGTCCTCGTCGTCGTCGCGGTGCTCGGCAGCGTTGCGCTCGCCTCGATGGCCGTCGCCACGGTGATCGGGCCCGTGCCGGTGAGTCTGCAGGCCGCGCTCGCCGGGCTGCGGCACGGCGATACCGCGAACGTCGACTACCTGGTCGTGTTCGAGACTCGCCTGCCGCGGGTGCTCCTCGCGGCCGTCGTCGGCGGCAGCCTCGGCGCCGTGGGGGCGGCGTTCCAGGCCCTGCTACACAACCCGCTCGCCTGCCCGCACGTGCTCGGCGTGTCCGGGGGCGCGGCGGTCGCCGGGATCGCCGCGCTCATCGTCGCCGGCCGCAGCGCGGTGCACGTGGCGACGACCGTGCCCGCAGCGGCGTTCGCCGGCGCCGTGGCCAGCACCTTCGCCATTCATGCCCTCGCCCGCGTGGGAGGCCGCGTCCATCCGTTCTCGCTCCTGCTCGTGGGCGTGATCTTCAATGCCGTCTGTGCCGCGGCCATCATGTTCGTGAACGCGCTCGGCGACTTCTACCAGTCCCATGGCGTGGTGTTCTGGATCATGGGCAACCTGACGACGCAGAGCTACGCGCTGGTCGCCGCAGTCGCCGTCTACTCCGGGATCGGGACGCTGTGGCTCATGACGCACGCGCACCATCTCAATCTGCTCAGCCTCGGCGACGAGGGCGCGGCCCAGCTCGGCGTGGATGTGGAGCGCACGACCCGCGAGGTGTTCATCGCCGCCGCGTTGATGGTCGGCGTCGTCGTCTCGGTGAGCGGCATGATCGGTTTCGTCGGTCTGATCGTGCCGCACATGCTGCGCCTCGCGCTCGGCTCCGACCATCGGCTCATCCTGCCCGCCTCGGTGCTCGGCGGCGCCGTGTTTCTCGTCTGGGCGGACACGGCAGCCCGGACCGTTCTCGGCACGACGGAGTTGCCCGTCGGCGTCGTGACCGCGGCCTGCGGCGGCCCGGTGTTCGTGTGGTTGCTGCGCCGGGAGAGCCGGAGGATGCTGCCGTGACGGCGCCGATGCTCGAGGCGGAGGAAGTCACCGTGCGCTACGGCACGATCGTAGCGCTCGAACGGGCGTCGCTCGCCATCGCGCGCCGCGAGATGCTGGCCATCGTCGGACCGAACGGTTCCGGGAAGTCGACATTGCTTCGTGTGCTCTCGGGGGTGCGTTCCACGGCGGCGGGCCGCGTGCGGCTCGGCGGGCGTGATCTCGAGGCGATGCCGCGGCGCGACGTCGCCCGCGCGGTGGCGGTTGTGCCTCAGGAGACCCTGCTGCACTTCCCGTTCTCCGTCATCGAGGTGGTCCTCATGGGCCGCGCGCCCCACCTCGGCCGCTTCGGCTTTCCGGGCCGGCGCGACCTGACGGTTGCGCGTGAGGCGATGGAACGAACGGGCGTCGGCTCGCTCGCCACCCGCTCGCTCGCCGAGCTCTCGGGGGGCGAGCGCCAGCGCGTCGTCATCGCCAAGGCCCTGGCTCAGGAGGCCGAGGTCCTCCTGCTCGACGAGCCGACCTCGCACCTCGACATCCGCCATCAGGTGGAGATCTACGACCTCATGGCGATGCTCAACGCGGAGCAGGGTTTGACGATCGTCTCCGTCCTCCACGATCTCAACCTGGCGGCGATGTACTTTCCGCGTGTCGCAGTGCTGTCGGCGGGGCGGATGCACCGGATCGGCGAGCCGGCGGCCGTCCTGACCTACGAGACCATCAGGGCCGTCTACGGAACGGACGTTTACATCGCCCGCAACGAGATGACGGGCGCCCTGAATATCCTGCCGCTCTCGCGGCCGTATCGAGGGGAGGTGCGGCGTGATCACACCGCGGCAGCGGATCGGGGCGAGTCCGGCGAGCCCGGAACGCCGATCTAGCTATAAGTAGGTAGGGGTCCGGGGTCATCGGTCGAGTCATGGTGCGCGCCTCCCGCGCGCCGCATCGCCTGGCCCCTCTTGGTGGCGGCGGAGCTCCGGCCATCGGTCGATGATGGCGTCCACGATGAACGCATTTGCCCGCGGCGTATGATGGGAGGTGGCGTCGTAGAGGTCGCCCATGGTCGCGGCGCCCGTATCGAGGACGTGCCGGAGGACGGGGGCCGTATCCAGGTGCGAGACGCCGAGGTCCGCGAGCGTGTCGCGCAGGAACGGCCCGCGCCAGCTCGGCTGCGTCAGCTCGAAATCGGGGTAGAAGATCACGAAGTGCAGCGGAATCCCCTCGGCCCGGCCGCGTGTGGCCGCGCGCGCGATGAGGGCTCTGGAGAGGATCTCGATCTCGCTCCGGCGCCCCTCGGGGCGGCCGGGTCCCCAGCGTCTCGCGGGCGGGCTCTTGCCGAGAGCGACGGTGGCCATGCGCACCGCGTACGACCAGATCTCCGGCGGATGCCGCGCGAGGTAGGCTGCCTGATCCACCTCGATCGGCACGTTGGTGAGCTGGAGCGTGCCGTTGGCGTCCACGACGAATCGCGGTTTTTGCCCTTCCCGTACCGACAGGAGGCAGCGATCGACATCGTCGGTGAGCACGCCGATCAGCACGACGGGGTGACGGAAATGCCGGTACGTTTCCTCGAAGCGCAGAATCATCTGGTCCAGCGCGTAGCTCCACATGCCGAAGTTCCAGACCGCGGCGCCGGGCAGACGGGCCTCGAGCAGCTGAGGGATGCGCGCCGAGACCGGGAAGACGGGCGTCGTCAGGTAGGAGTCGCCATAGAAGAGAACGGCCGGCGCGTCAGCGCCGGGCGCGGGGAGCGCCCTCCCCGGGCCGGCCACTCCCAGCGGGTTGGTCGCGGTGCGCGGGATCGTGGCACCGAGCCGCGGGTGATGGAGCAGCCGGAGGAGCTCCGGCTTCTGCCAGCGGGATCTGAGCTTCCAGAAGTCGTCGCTCGATGGGTCGGAGTAGAGATCCGGCTGGCGCAAGGGCCGCGCCACGAATGCCGGGAGCAGGTCGCCAAAGAGCGCGAGTCGCAGGAAGGCTTCGCACAGCAGCCCGGCGCCGACGACGGAGACCAGCGCGAGCAGGATGCCGGCGGCGATGCGTATCGAGCCCTGAGCCGCGGCGCGCATGGTCGTGGAGCCCGGCGCGGCTGTCCCCGAGCCGCCGGCGGCGTCAGCGTCCGTCGGCGGTGTAGAGCGCCAGAACCTCCGCCGTGTCACCGAACGCGCGCTGTCGCCCGTGGTCGAGGAGGAGGGAGCGGTCGCAGAACTCGGAGATCAGCTCGAGATCGTGGGCGGCCAGCACCAGACTCTTGCCGGCCCGGCGTCGCTCTCGAAAGACCTCGTAGCATTTCTGGCGGAAGTGCAGATCGCCCACGGCGAGCGCCTCGTCGAGGAGAATCAGATCGGCGTCGAGCTGGGCGTTGATGGCGAACGTGAGGCGCTGGCGCATGCCCGTCGAGAGCTCCTTCACCTTCGCATCGAGGAAGTCCCCGAGCTCGGCGAAGGCAATGATCTCGTCGAAGAGCGAGACGAGCGTCGCGCGCTGGAAGCCGATCATCGCGCCGTAGAGAAAGACGTTCTCGCGCACCGACAGCTCGTGGTGCATGCCGACGCCGAGCTCGAGGACGGGGCTCAGGCGCCCGGCGATGCGGTACGACCCCGAGGTGGGACGGTAGATGCCGCTGAGGATCCGCAGCAGCGTGCTCTTGCCGGCGCCATTGTCGCCCACGAGCCCCAGGGACTCGCCCCGCATGAGCTGGAAATTGACGTCGGCGAGCGCCCGCAGGGTGCGCCTCGGTCCGCCGATCCAGAGCGCGCGGCGCAGGCGATTGAACAGGCTTCCCGGCGCCGCGCTCTCGACGCGGAACTCCTTGCTCAGGTCGCTGACCTCGACGAGGGGTGCGCCGTACGGACTCACGATCGGCTCGGCAAGCGAAGGTCAACGGTTAGATGTGCTCGGCCAGGTCCGCGGCGAGGTAGCGGAAGTTGAGGATGCCGGCCGCCAGCACGAGGAGCGCCGTCGCGCCTGTGTATCCGAGCCCGCTCACGGGTGGGAACTGGTGCTGGAGCAGCACGGTGCGCGCGTGCGTCATGATCTGGGTGATCGGATTGAGCATGTAGATCGCCTGCTCGTTCGCGGAGAGAAAGTGCTCCGGGAGGTAGAAGATCGGGGTGAGGAAGAAGCCAATCCGCAGCACGATGTTCCAGATATTGTCGAGGTCGCGGGCGTACACGTACCACGGTGCGAAAAGCAGGGCGCAGCCGACGATGAGGACGCCCTCGATCAGCAGGATGAGGGGCAGGGCCAGCCACGCCCACGACAGCCCCGCGCCGATGACGAGGGCGAAGACGAGGACGACGAGGAACTCGAGGGTGGACGAGTACATGACCGTGAGCACGGCGCTGATGACGATGAGCTCGCGCGGGAACGTGACCGAGGAGATCAGATCGCGCCGGACGACGAGGCTGAGCAGGCCCTTGCCCGTTCCGCTGGCGAAGAAGGTCCAGAGGACGATGCCGACGAGGAGGTACAGGCCCGGGTGCTGCACCGACTCGCCGAGCCGGTTGCGGAAGAGCCAGTAGAGCACCGACAGCATGGCGAGGGGTTGGAGCAGGGTCCATAGAAAGCCGAGGAGGGTGCCCTGGTCGCGCAGCTTGAACGCCGACGCGGTGAGCTCGCGCGTGATGAACCAGTAGTCGTGCTGTGCGACCGGTGCCGCCATCGGCGCCAACGATGAATCAGGCCGCGTCGCGGTGCAAGCAGCCCGTCTGGCGCGCCGCGGCGGCCGTGCGCTGGCGGGGAGGGAGCGAGTACATAGATCCTTGACACGCGCCGTGGGATACTGGTACCGGGCGGCCACCTGCACCCCCGGAGCGCTACCATGGCATGGGTCTATCTGTTCATTGCCGGTGTGTTCGAGATCGTCTGGGCCGTCGGTCTGAAATACACCGACGGCTTCACGCGCCTCCTGCCGATCGTGGTGGTGGTCGGCGGCGCCATCGTGAGCTTCATCTTCCTGGCGATGGCGATGAAGTCGATTCCGGTCGGCACAGCGTACGCGGTCTGGACCGGGATCGGGGCGGCCGGAACGGCAATCGTCGCGATCCTCCTGTTCGGCGAATCCGCGGCACCGCTGCGGCTCGTGTGCCTCGGCCTCATCGTGGCGGGTACGATCGGCCTGAGAATCGCGTCGCCCCGGTGAGGCGCCCGTCGCAAGTTCGTGCCGAGGCGTGCGTGGCTTCGATCCGCACGTCACGATCGAGCGCCTGCGAGCACACGGCGTTCGTGCGCGGGTCTTTCTGCCCTGACGGCCTCTCGGGTCGTCCTACGAGGGGCGTGCCGTCGACAGCCGGCCTCGATGCCCGTGACGCTCTCCGACGAGCTCCTCGTAGATGCGCTCCCGCGCCCGTGCGACGGCATCCCAGCCGAAGCGATCTACGGCGGCTCGGCGAGCCTTGCCGCCGCGCTGCACTCGCGCCTCGGGCTCGGCGAGCGCGCGCAGCGCGGCCGGAAATCCCTCGAGCTCGACCACCTCGACGACCCCTTCCACGTCGAGGCCGCGGACGCCGAAGGGCGTGCTCACCGTGGGCAAGCCGGCGGCCAGATAGTCTAGGACCTTGAGGTTGATGCCGCTCCCTTCGGTCATGGGGTTGAGCGCCGCGTCCGCGGCCCGAAAGTACGTCCCCACGTGCGCCGTGGAGCCGATGACGCGCACGTTCGCGTTGGATTCCTCCGGCCCGGCAACGGAGCCCACCACGAGAAACGTCCACTCCGGCTCGTGCGCCGCGAGGCCACGGAGCGCGCCCAGCGCCGCGCGATTGGGCGGATGCCACGACCCGGCGAAGAGCGCCACCGGGCCCGAGAGCCCGAGCGCGCTCCTGGCCGCGGCGCGCTCCATCTCGCCTGCCGGCCGGAAGGCCTCGGTATCCGTGCCGGCACCGCAGACGTAGGCGCGCCGCGGACGCACGCCGTGCTCCGCTTCGAGGGCCGCCAGATCTTCGCGACAGAGCGAGATCACGGCGTCGGCATCGAGCAGCCCCTGCCGCTCGATCCGCGCCGCCAGGGAGCGAAGGCGGCTCGAGATGCCGCGTTGGCGCAAGAGCGCGCCCTCGGCGTTCTGGACCACGAGGACGAGGGGCACTCGGGGCGCCGCGCGCCTGGCGAAGGCCAGCTGCCACGGGCCCTCGACTTGCACCACGTCGGCTGCGGCGAGCTCGCGGCGGAGAACGCGGGGTGCGGTGAGGCGAAGCTCCGTCGAGGCGCGGAGCGGCGGCAGTCCGCTGCGCCCGCGCCGCAGGAACGAGAGATACGTGAGGGGTGTCACGTGGCGGTACTCGATGTAGCGTCCCCCGGGTCGCTGCACGAACGAGCGCAGACGAAAGCCGTCGAACCGCCGCAGTCCCATGGCGAAGACGAAGACATGATGACGCGTGCCGAGATGGGTGCTCGTTTGGTGGACGAGCTGGTGGCCGCCGGAGCGGGCCGGGTAGACGCCGTACGGGCACAGGTCGACGATCCGCATCGGGTTCCGTCCTACGTCACGCTCCGTGGCGTTCGTGGCGTTACATGGTGCGAAGCGGCGGTGCGGTGCGTCCGCAGGCGCTTCGGACTGGCTCAGGCCGGCTCAGCGTGCGCTCGGACGGCTGCTCGGTGGCCAGGGAGCCCTGAAGGTCCCGAGAACCTCGATCTCCTCTCCCGGGGAGAGCTCCAGCACGTCGACGTGGACCCGATCGAGAAGCCAGCGGACCTCGTCAGGCGTGTAAGGCCGTACCCGGTGCGCGGCACGCTCGCGGCGCAGCGCGTAATCCTCGAACACGGCGGAATATCGCTCCGCGAGCAGATTCGGGAAGTTCGCGAAGAACCGCCCACCGGGTCGTAGCACGCGGCCGAACTCCCGCAGCACCAGGAACGTGTCCTGCTTGGCGAGATGGTGGAAGACGAGCATGGCGAAGGCGAAATCAAAGAACCCGTCGCCGAACATCGGAAGCTGGGGCGCGGAGAGCTGGTGCAGGTGGACGTTCGCGACGCCGCCGAGGCGCCGCCGGGCGCGCGCGAGCATCTCGGCGCTCACGTCGGCGCCGTGCATCTCGGCGCAGTACGGCGCCAGGTACGTCTCCAGTCGGCCGATGCCACAGCCGAAATCGAGCACGCGCGATCCCGGGTCGATCAGACGCCGGAGCGTCTCACCGTGCTCGCGTCCCCAGGCCTCGAAGCGGTCCTCGTTGGCGCCGTCGCAGATGGCGTTCAGGGCGTCGTGCCTGGCCAGATGATCCCAGGACTGCGCGTAGCCCGCCGCCCGTTCGCCCGGGTTCTCCGGCCCGGAGCCGCGTGCCCGACCGAGGCCCAGCCGCGCCCACCACGTGCTCATTGCCCATCCTTGCTGCGGGACGACGCCGGGGTCAACCGGCTTGCCGGAGCAACGCCGCGTAGAGCTCCGCGTGCCGCGCCGCGTTCTCGTCCACGGTGGCGATCCGCTTGGGATGCGTGGCGAGCCGCCGGCGGAGATCCGGGTCGTCGAGCACGCGGCGCAGCTGGCGCGCGAGATCGGCGGCGTCGCCGGGCGCGAATCGGAGCCCCGTCACCTCGGGCTCGATTGCCTCCGCCAGGGCGCCATGGTCGCTCGCGACGACCGCCAGGCCGGCGCGAAACCCCTCGCGGATGACGATCGAGTACGACTCGTACCAGACCGACGGCACGACGAGGATGTCGAGCGAGGCGAGGATACGCGCGACGTCCCGTTGCTCGTAGCGGCCGTGGAAACGGATCGTGCCCGGCAGCGCCGCCGCCGCAGTCTTCAAGCGCTCGAGATATCCGGTATCGCCGTGAAAGGGCACCCACAGACCGTGGATGTCGAGGGTCGCCTCGGGGCGACCGAGCAGGCCATAGGCCTCGATCAGCACGTGGGCGCCCTTGGAGGGGATGAGCGTGCCCAGATAGCCGATGCGAGCCCCGCCACCGGCGCTGTCCGCGCGCGGCGGCGGGGGCGCTTCGGCGACGCCCACCGGGATGGTGCGCAGCTTCGCCGGCGCGACCCCGTAGCGTCGATACATCTCGCGGTGGAAGTCCGAGGGCGTGATGAGGACATCGGGAAGCGAGAGCGTGCGGTGCATGTCGGCGTCGTACCGGGCGAGGATGCGAAGCCCGCGCCGGAAGCTCGGCGCGCGCAGCGCCGACAGCCATCGCAACCACGAGTGGCGCGGCGCCCGGATCTCGTAGTTCTGCGGCTTGAGGCACGGCACGCAGAGGCGGCGGTCGATGTCGTGGCAGAGCAGCAGCGGGTCGCGGATGCGCTGGCCCCGCGGACACCCGAACCAGTAGTCGTGGAGATCGAGGACGAGCGGCAGCCCGCGTCGCTTGGCGCGCTCGAGGATGCCCGTCGAGAGGCCGATGAGGTGCATGACGTGCACGACGTCGGGCCGCCAGCGGGCGGCGATGTCATCGAAGATGGCGTCGATGCGGTCGTCGGCATACGTCCCACGAAAGCTCCCGAGGGCGCTGTACGTGTGGTTCAATCGCCATACGGTGAGCGGACCTTGCACGCGCTCCTCGAGGTCGTAGTCCGGTCGAGCCGGGTCCGCTCGCCACGCGAGGACGCCGACGGCGTGTTCCTTGGCCATCGCGGAGGCCAGATGGGCGCAGTGAAGCTCGACGCCGCCGACCGCCTCGGGTACGAAGCCGTGAACCACGTAAAGGATGCGCATGGTCGCCGGTCCGCGGTTTGGTTTCGCGTGCGAACCCGTGACGGGTCCGGCTACGGGGCGCCGTCGCGCCGGTTCGAGCGCGCGCCGAGGTACTGGGCGGCGTTCTGCACCAGCGACCAGGGCACGGCGTAGAGTCGCCAGTAGAGTCGTGCGGGCAGCGAGCACTGCTCGAGCGGCACGGTCCGCCACAGGTGCCGGACGCCCGACACGGTACAGGCGAGGACCGCGAGCGGCGTCGGCACCTGGTTCATTCCGAGCAAGCGGTTGAGGTTGCGATGGTCGGCGTACACGCGATTGAAATCCCTCCGTAGCGAATCGTTGTGCGAGTGGAGCACGCGCGCGAGCGGCTCGTACACGAGCGCATGCCCGGCGCGGACCACCCGCAGTCCCCAGTCGATGTCCTCGCCGAACTCCACCCGCGAGAACGGCAGCGTCTCCCACACGCTCTTGCGGAGGCACGAGTTGACGTCATCGAACGCCGCGACCGTGAGCTTCTCGAGCGGGGACTTCGCATCGAACCCCGCGGCGTCCGTGACCCGCTGGATCGCGCGCTCGGGCCGCGTCGCCGCCCAGTGCTCCAGCCGCCAGCGGAGGTACGGGTTCACGCCGTCGCGCAGGACCTGCCGGCCGTACGAGCCGGCGGCGTCCGGCGTCGATTCCAGCGCCGCCACGTGGTGCTGCAGCCAATCGGACCCGAGGGGGACCGCGTCTTGGGTCAGCAGCGCGACGAACTCGCCACGCGCGGCGCGGATGGCCTCGTTGCGCGTCAGCCCGTGGTTGAACGTTCGCGGCGCGATCTCCAGCACCCGGACGTCGAAGTCGCGGCAGGTGGCGAGCGTGTCGTCGGTCGAGCCCGAATCGATGCAGACGATCTCGTAGGGACGATCGAGCTCCTGCCGCCGCACCGCCGCCAGGCAGGCGCGGAACTCCTGCCCGCCGTTGAGCGTCGGGATCACGACGGACACCATGCGCGGCGCGGCCACGAGTGGCGCTCCTTACCCGTGCACCTGGGATCGCGCGGGCCGCGCACGGCTCACCAGCTCACGATAGAGACCTTCGATCTCCTCGATGTGTGCGTCCATGGTCTTCGGCCGCGTGATCGCCGCCCGCCAGCGGCCGACGCGCGCCGGATCGTCCACCACCCGCCGCAGGCAGGCCGCGAGCGCCCCGGCATCGAGGGCCGGATAGATGAGCCCCGTGCGCTCGTGCGCCACCAGCTCGGGAATGCCGCCCATCGCCGATCCGACGACCGGGACCCCGGCGACGAGGGCTTCGTGGATGGTGAGCGGCGAGTTCTCGTACCAGATGGAGGGCACGACGAGGACGTCGATCTCGGCGAGCGCCCGCCAACGTTGATCGTGCGGCAGCGCGCCACGCCAGCGGACGCCGTCGTGCCGAGCCTGGCGCGCGAGAGCGTCGGCGTACGGCGGATCCGGGACCGTGCCGAAGAGGTGCAGCTCGGCGCTCGCCGGCGGCAGCTGATTGAAGGCCTCGATCAGCACGTGCGTGCCCTTGTGGTGCAGCAAGCTGCCGAGGAATCCGAAGCGGACCGGCTCGTGCAGTTTCCGGTTCGTCAGCGCCTCGAGGGCCGTCGCCGGCGGATCGACCGTGCCGTAGTCGCACACGGCGATGCGGGCCGCATCGACGCCGTTGCGCACCATCATGTCGCGCAGGAATGCCGACGGCGCCAGGATGCGGTCGGCCTTGTTGAGCTGCCGCACGAGATACGCGTAGCGGTAGAGGTTCGCCGCCACGGCCGCCGGGTTGAGGTGCGACCGACCGAGCGGACCGGTGTTGAGGCACTGGCAGCAGTTCCAGCCGCGCGCCGGTCCCTCGCACAGCCGCCCATCGCGTCGTTCCAGCCGCACCCGATGGCAGATGAACCAGTAGTCGGCCAGCGTCACGACCACGGGAATTCCACGAGCCCGACACTCGGGAATGAGCTCGGCCGAGAGATACAAGAGGTGCTGCACGTGGACGACGTCCGGTCGCCGCCGCTCGAGCACGTCGCGGATCACGGTGCGCGCATCGGGATTGTCGAAGCGGTCGATGAAGCCGCCGACGCTCTGAAGACGTCGATAGGAGCGCCCGGCCGGGATGCGGTCGACGACGATCCCCTGATCGCCTTCCCATTGGACAGTCGTGCCGATGTCGTCACGCGCCGGCGCGGCGCTGAGGACGCGGACGGCGTGGCCGCGGCGGGCGAGTGCGAACGACAGGTCGGAGCAGTAGATCTCCGTGCCCGCGGTGTGGCGGGGGAGAAACTGGTGGATCACCTGCAGCACCCGCAGCCCACCCGGGCGGGGCTCGGCCAGCGCGTCGGGCAACGTCTGCAAGCGGGCGTTCTCGACGGCCAGACGCTCGTGCTCGCGGACGAACGCCTCCATGGTGGCGAGCGGCTTCGTGACCGGCGCTTTCGCCGCCGTGCGGGGGCTGTCCGCCGGACGGGCTTTGACGATGAACTGGTATGCCAGGGCATCGAACTCGCCGAGCCGTTCGCGCAGCTCGGGCGTGTAGCGGAGCCCGGCCTTGGCCAGGTAGCCGGCAATGATCTCGTCGCTGATCTCGTTGGTGGTGCAGTCGAGCGACTCGACCGCGAAGCCGCACGAGGCGAAGAGCTCTTCGAGGCCGGTGCGCGTGTAGAAACGCAGGTGGGTGTGGTCGAGAATGCCGAGGTCCTCGTACCGAAACGAGCCGAGCAGCAACTCCAACCGGACCGAGACGTGCGCCACGTTCGGGATCGAGGCGGCGACGAAGCCCGCGTCGCGACGCAGGAGGCCGTGCACGCGGCGGAGAAGACCTGCTGGCTCGCGCAGGTGCTCGAGGACGTCGGACAGCACCACCACGTCGAAGTTCCGCTGCCTGAGCTCGTCCGTCCAGCCCGGCTGCTCGACGTCGGCGACGACGACCTGCTCGCAGTGCGCGCGGGCGCGCGCCGCGTCCTCGGCGTTGCGCTCGATGCCGAACACGCGGCACCCGCGACTCGTCAGCACCTCGGCGATGTAACCGTGGGCGCATCCCACGTCGAGCACGGTGCGACCGTGTCCCACGAGCTCGGCGATCTTCGTGGCGGACGAGTTCGGGTTGGTGAGATCGACAGTCAGGTGGCTGTACTGGGACACGGGAGACACCGGAGGTCAGCGCGGCGCTACTGTAGCCCGGCCGCCCGCGCTGCCACAAGGTGCACCGGCACGGTGATCGGCACGCGACACACCCGCTCGACGGGCAGCGCGCCCGTGTGGCGCGCTGCCGGAGCGCTGACGCGTCACGCTCACGGCGACGGCTGCCCCGTGCCGCCGACGGCGATGCTGAGGGGTGCCACGTCGAGCGTCTCGATCTGGTCGGCGCTGTCGACGACACGCAGGTTCTCGACCATCACCGTCGTCGATCCGGCGCGCCGACCCGTGACCCGGAAGCGAAACAGCGGGCGCCCGGGCTCGAACGCACGGCCTCCGGCCATCGCCAGCCCCGGAACGTCCACGAGTCCCGCCTCCCGGCGCTCGGCTAGGTTGATAGCCTGCCCGCTGTCGAAGACGGAGGCGTGGGTCGGCTCCGCGTCCGCGATCGTGACGATCTCCGCATCGAACCGCAGCCGAAAGCTCACGGCGACCACGTCTCGCCGCCGCATGACGAGCTCCACCGGCGCTGCTTCGCCGGCGCCGAGCGCGAGCCGTCCCGGCTCCAGCACCACGCCGCCCGCTTCCCGCCAGCCCGCGGGACGAACGAGCCACCCGATCCCGAGGGCGAGAAGCGTCGCGAGCGCGATCATGCCGGCGCCCCTGCTCGTCATGGGCCGGTTCTCACCTCGCCGATGAGCGTGAAGTATCCGGCCCCCGCTTTGGTGGTGTGCTGACGGATCTGGATCTGGATTGGCCGGGTGCGCAGCGGCTCCGCGAAGTCGAACCATGGGCTCAGATCGACGTGCTGCTCCTGAAAGCGCGCGGCCGGGCCGGTGCCGGGCGCGTCGTTGCGGAGCGGTACCTCGAGAAGGATGTCCTCCGGCGGCGGTGTGACGGGCCAGCGGGTGGGGCGCAGAATCCGGAGCGTGGCCACCACCTCCGCGGTCTCGGACAGGCTCTTGACGGTCAGGTGGGGCCCACGGGGCACGAACGGGCGCGAGGTGAGAATGCCTTCGGACGCCGGGTCCCCCGCGTCGTTGGATCGCACCAGCAAGGCGAAGGGAGTCGGATAGGGAATCAGCTCCGATCCGGGAATGGTCGAGAGCTGCATGCCCGGCCCCACGGCGGACCCGAGACCGTCCTTGATGCCCTGGCCGACGAACGCAAACGTGAAATCCCACATGGCGTCGCTCTCGATACCGATGCGGATCGCCTTCGAGAAGATGGCGAGGTCGAGCAGATCGATCCGCCCATTGGCGTCGAGATCCGCGGGGCGATCATACGCGCCGCCGATGGCTCGGCCCAACGCCTCGATGTCCCCTGGGTCCGTGAATCCGTTGCCGTCGAGATCGAGTGTGCAGCGATTGCCGATACCGTCGCCGTTGGCGTCGATCTGGTCGCGGTTCTCGTCGTAGACGCAGTTGTCGCAGGCGTCGCCGTGGCGGTCCCGATCGGTGTCGGTCTGGTCGCCGTTGCCGACGGAAGGACAGTTGTCGGTCGCATCCGGGGCGCCGTCGCCATCGCGGTCCGCCTCGACCACGAGGGGCCCGCTGCGAATGTTGGTGATCAGCGTGAAGAACCCGTTGAGCGGCTCGAGCGTCTGCTGCCGGAACTGAACTTTCGTCGGCTCGCGCGCGCCGCGCGGCAGCGGAAGCCTGATCTCGACGAATCCCGCCGCACGATCGGTGTAGGTGCGGTCGACGGGAACGGACACCCGGCCCTGGATGTGCGCTGCACTGGGCGCGAGGGTATCGGCCGCAGGGTCGAGGAAGAGCACCTCGAGGTCGACCGCCGTCGATTCGGAGAACGTGGCGAAGCTCAGTGCATCGCCCGCGGGGACGAAGGGAAGGCTCGTGAGGATGGCGATCGAGCCGGGGGTCCCATCGCCGCGGGAGCGGAGCTTTGCGGCGTGGCTGCCCGGCCCGTTGGGAAACGGGATCTCGGCGGAGCCGGGCAGCCCCGAGAAGCTCGTGCCCTGGGTGACCACCTCCGCGCCGGCTCCCGCGACTCCCTCGGCGCGAAAGCCACGGAGATCGCCGGTCGCGAAGTTTCCGTTGAGGATGCCGGTCCGGTAGAGCGTTGCGGAGGCGGGGGAGCGTGGGAGCGCCGTCGCGACGATGACGAGGGCGCATGCGAGCACGAACGAATTCATGGTGTCTTTCGTTCCAGGACCAGAAACGGCGGAAAGGATTCGACGAGGACGAAGTGGCGCGCGAGATAGTCCTTGAGGATGGGAAAGTAGCCGAGGTGCGGCGGGTCGAAGGCGACGTCGTTGAGGGTCACCACCAGCGGGAGCTGGGTCGCATCGAGGGTCGCGATCGCCTCGACCTCATCCTGTCCCTCGCCGAAGCCGCGGTGAAAGTAGTCCATGCCCGTCGGATTGTCACGCTCGGCGAGAAAGTAGATTCCTGCGAGCGCGGGATAGGCGAAGATGGGCGAGCCGGGAGCCGTTCGCGCCTTGACGTAAGCGACGGTTCGATTCAAGGCCGCGATCCAGGGTTTTTTGGTCTCGTACAGCCCGCCCCTGGGACCGTCGACGGTCACCCGGATCGCGAGGGCGAGCTGGCCAGGCCGTTCGAGCTGCGCCTCGATGCGAGGCGCGAGCTTCACCGCCAACACGAGGCTGATCGCCAGCGCCGCGCACGCCCGGACCCCGCGCCAGCTCGATGGGGATGCGGCGGCGAGGAAGCGTCCCGTGCGCTCGAGGAGCACCGTGCCGGCGATCAGGGAGATCACCGCGCCTTCGTACAGATGGGCCACGTCGAGCCGCGGATACGCCAGCAGGGTCTGGCACAACGCGTACAGCCAGCACAGCACCGCCGGATCGAGGGAACGCGGCCGGCGCAGCGTGTTCGCCAGCGCCGGGAGGAACGCATAGGCGATGATCGGCACGACGTAGAAGGCGGCGTTGTCTGCTTGGGCTCCCACGAAGTTGGCGGTTGCCAGCCAGCTGCCGGCGGCGATGAGGCCGCGGGTGCGTTCCCCGGCCCACAGGAGTCCGAACGCGGTGGCGGCGATGGTCGCGGCAGCGACGATCGCCGCGAGCCGTCCCGTCGCAGCGCGTCCTCGCGCGCTGAGCAGACGGGCCGCCACCCCCGCCGCAGCGACAACGAGCAGCGCCCAGGCCGCCGCTCCGGGCGCTGGGAACGGGATGGCGTAGCTGCGCGCCACGGCCGGACCGTCGAGGATGAGACGCCTGCCGAGGAGACCGAACCCGGCGCGGCTCCCGAAGTAGAGGATCCAGAGGGCGGTTGGCACCACGATCGCGGCGCCGAAGACGAGAAGGTCGCCTCCCGTACGCGCGAGCGCCGCGTCCGTGCGGCCGGAGCGCCGCCAGGGCCACGCGGCGCGGGCGAGCAACAGGACGGTGAGCCCGATCGGCAGCGTGAAAGCCAACGTCGCCACGGGGTCCGCGGTGGTGAACCCGCTGAAGAGGACGGGGAGGGCGGCGAGGATGCTGGTCACGAACGCGAGCGGCAGGGTGCGGAGCCACCGCGCCGACGGCCCGGGCCGCTCGTTGGTCTCGGGCAGGGCGCCCGGGGCGCCCGCTGCCTCACCGGCGCCGAGCCCAGCGAGAAGGCCGGTGAGGATCAGGCCGAGGCCCGCCGCCCAGGCGTTGTACGCGCCGGCGGTGTGTTTGAGTGAGCAGATGGCGGCGGTGAGGAGGCCGAGAAGCAGCGCCAGCCCGCGCCGCCGATGCCGCGCGTAGGCGAGGGTCACACACAAGCTCGCTGCCCAGAGAGTCGTGACGTAGCGGGCGGGGTACGACATGGTGTGAACGACGTGTCCTTGGGATGCTTGATCCCCGAGCAGCACGTAGAGCACGCTCGGTAGGACGGCGTACGCGGTGGGGAGCACGGCGGCGCTCGCCACGAACAGCAGCGCCGCAGTGAGAGCGCAGGCGACCGACGCCGCAATCCGGAGCACGACGAGGCTCGGCCCTGCTATCCGGAAGAGCAGGGCGTGGAGGTAGTAGCCGGCAGGAGTGTACGCGGTCTGGAAGCTGGCGTACGGGAGGTCGCCCTCCGCGACGCGCAGAGCTTGGTGCGCGATCGTGCCCTCGTCCTGGAGGAAGAAGCCGTAGCGATGGAACAAGAAAAAGTAGAAGAGCGCGGCGAGAAAGACGACGGCGGCCGATCCCCAGGGTTGCGGGCGCAGGACGGTTTGCCGTGCACCGGCCTTCCTTGATAGTGTGCTCATCGATGCAGTTTCATTTCGCCACCGTGGCGGTGTTCTTCGGTCTGGGGATCGCCCTCGTCGCCCTGATGATGGGGCTCGGGAGCCTCCTCCGCCCGAACAATCCCCAAGCGCGCAAGCTCGGAACCTACGAGTGCGGCGAGCTGCCCACTGGAAACGCCTGGATCAACTTCAACATCCGCTTCTACCTGATCGCGCTCGTGTTCGTCATCTTCGACGTTGAGCTGGCGTTCGTCTACCCGGTCACGGTGGTGTTCCGAAACTGGGTCGAGCGCGGGCAGGGAATGTTCGCGCTCGTGGAGATCGGGCTGTTCCTCGCCATCCTGTTTCTCGGCCTGGTGTACGTCTGGATGAAGCGCGATCTGGAATGGATCAAGCGGGTTCCGGGCGCCACCGAGACCACGGCGGCCATCGGCCGCGCCGCGTAGCAGCTCGGGGGTCGTCGCGATGTCGTTGATGAACACGATGCCCGAGATGGCGCTCACCACGACCATCGACGACGTGCTGAATTGGACCCGCAAGTCGTCCGTCTGGTACATGATCTTCGGGCTCGCCTGCTGCGCCATAGAGATGATGCACACGGGAGGGCCGCGGGCCGACATGGAGCGGTTCGGCGCCGCGCCGCGGGCGACGCCCCGCGTCTCGGACCTCCTCATCGTCTCGGGGACCCTGACGCTCAAGATGGCGTTGCGCACGAAGGTCCTCTACGACCAGATGCCGGAGCCGAAGTACGTCGTCTCCATGGGGAGCTGCGCCAACTGCGGGGGGCTCTTCCAGCTCGCCTACTCGGTGTGCGACGGCGTCGATCGGGTGATTCCGGTGGATGTCTACGTTCCCGGCTGTCCGCCGCGCCCCGAGGCGTTGACCGAGGGCCTGCTCAAGCTGCAGGAGAAGATCTCTCAGGAGCGCTGGCTCGTGCGTAAGGCCCCGGATGCGGCTCACGCCTAGCCCAGCTGGCCAGAGATGCCATCGGCCCGATTGACCAGCGCCGACATCGTGCGTCACCTGCGCGACCGCTTCGGAGAGCGCATCGGTGCCTTCGACGACGCCGGCAAGGATCCGAGCGTCGTCGTCGCCCCAACCGCTGTGAGGGAGGTCTGTCGCCATCTGAAGGACGATCCCGCGCTCGCGTTCGATGCGTTGGGCAACTTGAGCGGGGTGGATTTTCCGAAGGAGGGGGTGATCCGGGTCGTGTACCACCTCTACTCCTACCGCCACCGGCACGCCGTCGTGCTCAAGGTGAACGCGGATCGCGACGCCCCGGTGGTGGAGAGCGTCTGTGACGTCTGGCGCGCCGCCAACTGGCTCGAGCGGGAGGTCTTCGATCTGCTCGGCGTGGACTTCGAGGGACACCCCGATCTGCGCCGTCTGCTCATGCCCGAGGACTGGCCCGGCCATCCGCTGCGCAAGGACTTCGTCGAGCCCGAGGAGTATCACGGCATCCGCACGAGCCGGGAGAGTCTGCTGAAGTAGCCATGAGCCTGATGGGTTACGAGGTCGAGGTCCAGCGCGACGGCGCCTTCGAGACCGAGGAGATGACCCTCAACATGGGTCCCCAGCACCCCTCCACCCACGGGGTGCTCCGCTTCGTCGTGAAGGCGGACGGCGAGGTCATGCGCGAGGCGACACCCGACATCGGCTACCTGCACCGGTCGATCGAGAAGATCGCGGAGAAGGTCGGCTACCACGGCTTCATGCCGTACACCGACCGTGTCGACTACGTCGCGGCCATGCTGTGCAACCAGGGCTGGGGCATGGTGTGCGAGAAGCTCGCCGGCATCGAGGTGCCGCGCCGTGGCGAGTTCTGCCGGGTCATCGCCGCCGAGTTCAACCGCATCGCCAGCCATCTCCTCTCGGTGGGCAGCATGGGGATGGACATCGGGGCCTACACCCCGTTCACCCACGCGCTGCGCGAACGCGAGATGATCAACGACCTCCTCGAGCAGGTGTGCGGGGCGCGCCTCACCTTCAACTACATGCGCATCGGCGGATGCGCCTGGGACCTGCCCCCGCACTTCAAGGCCAAGGCGCTCGAGTATCTCGACCACTTCGAGCCCATCATCGACGAGTACAACGCCCTCATCTCGTTCAACAAGATCTACGTCGAGCGGCTCGCCAACGTCGCCGTGATTCCAGCCGACATGGCCATCGACTACAATCTGGTCGGGCCGAACCTGCGCGGGGCGGGCGTCAAGTACGACGTGCGGCGCGACGAGCCATACTCGGTCTATCCGGATCTCGAGTTCGACGTGCCGGTGGGCACCGGCGAGATGGGCACTGTGGGCGACAGCTTCGACCGCTACATGGTGCGCATGCGCGAGATGAAGGAGTGCTGCAAGATCATCCGCCAGTGCTTCGCGAAAATGGAGCCCGGCCCAGTGATCGCCAAGGTGCCACGCAACTTCAAGCCTCCGGTGGGTGACGCCTACATCCGCCTCGAGAGCGCCCGCGGCGACATGGGTTGGTACTGCGTGAGCGACGGCACGGCATTTCCCCATCGGGTGAAGGTCCGCACCGGATCCTTTGCCGCCATGGCGGCGATCGAAGAGGTCAGCCGTGGCCTGATGCTCGCCGATCTGGTCACGCTCATTGCGAGCCTGGACCTCGTGGCGCCGGAGATCGATCGCTAGCCCGATGCGACGACGGTGAACCGGCGCGCGCGCGAGTCACCCCATGCAGCAGCTGGTCGACAACCTCATCGCGCAGGGCATCGCGCCCGCGTTCATTCCCGTCTGGGTGCACTACCTTCTGGCGATGCTCGTCTTCGGCGGCATCGTCGTGTTCGGCTTCGCGCTCCTGGTGGCCGGGGTGACGAGCTGGCTCGAGCGCCGGGTCTGGGGCCGGATCCAGTCGCGCGTCGGCCCGAACCGGGTGGGGCCCAACGGGGCCCTCCAGTGGCTCGCCGACGGCATCAAGAACATGCTGAAGGAGGACATCATTCCCAGCGCCGCGGACAAGCCGCTGTTCCGGCTCGCCCCCTACCTCGTCGTCATCGGCTTCGTGCCCACCTTCGTCGTGGTGCCCTTCGCGTCGAGCTTGATCATCGCCGATCTCAACGTCGGCATCCTCTATCTGACCGCGATCACGGCCCTCGTGGTGGTCGGCATTCTGATGGCGGGCTGGGCGTCGAACAACAAGTGGTCGCTGCTCGGCGGCATCCGGTCGGCGGCGCAGATCGTGAGCTACGAGATTCCCGCCGGGCTGTCGCTGTTCCCTGCCGTGCTGCTGGCGGGGACGCTCAGCATGCAGGGCATCATCCGCGCCCAGGGTTGGGCCCCGTGGGACTGGTACGCCTTTCACAGCCCCTTCACGTTCGCCGCCTTTCTGCTGTTCTTCGTCTCGGCGCTCGCCGAGGGTAACCGCACGCCGTTCGATCTTCCCGAGGCCGAGAGCGAGCTCGTGGCTGGCTTCGCCACGGAGTACAGCGGCATGCGCAACCTGCTCTTCTTTCTCGTCGAGTGGGGTAATCTCTACGTCATCGGCGCCGTGGTCACGACCCTCTACATGGGGGGCTGGCAGATTCCGCCGGTCACCGACAACGTGGTGCTGCAGCAGGCGCTCCAGTTCGTGGTCTTCTTTCTGAAGTCGTATTTCTGGGTATTCGTGGCGATGTGGATCCGGGCCACCTTGCCTCGCGTGCGGGTGGATCAGCTCATGACGGTGTGCTGGAAGTACCTCGTGCCCATCTCGTTCGTGAACCTGGGCGGCACGGCCGTCACCATGGTCATCGAGCACGCGGTGCCGGGGATCTCGTGGCCGCTGCGTCTCCTGGTTCTCGGCGCGGCGACGGCCGGCGTGGTCGCCTTCTTTGCCCGCGTGCGCTACCAGCTCCGCCGCGCCCGGCCGGAGCTCTATTACAGCCCGGTCATCTAGCGAGGGAGCGAGGGATCGGACCATGGCGCGCAACGGCTACTTCCGGAACATCCGCGACACGGTGACGACGATCTTCGAGGGCATGTCCGTCACCTTCTCCCATCTGGTGCGCAAGCCCTACACGGTCCAGTACCCGGATCGGATCCCCATCCCGGTGCAGGACACGCTGCCGTTCCGGTATCGCGGCCACCTCGAGGTCGATCTCGAGATCTGCACCGGCTGCCTCGCCTGCGAGCGTGCGTGCCCGATCGACTGCATCGTGATCGGGGCGGAGAAAGACCCGAAGACGAAGGGAATGACCCTCACTCGATTCGACATCGATCTCGCCAAGTGCATGTACTGCGGGCTGTGCAGCGAGCCCTGTCCCACCGGCTCGATCCATCACACGCCGGAGTTCGAGGGAGCGGACTACTCCCTCGAGAGCCTGGTGCGTCGATTCGTCAAGGCGCCGGTGGCGGCCTACAAGCCGAAGAAGACCGGGGAGACCGATCCCGAGCTCCGCGACATGCTTGCCCGCGGTTTGCGCTACATCGACGAGTTTGCTAAGCCCGCGCCGTAGCTTCGTAAGTTCGTGTTTGCGGTGGGGCCGGGCCTTTCCCCTGCGGCGCGTCTGGATCCGTTGTCCGAGGGAATGTGAGCGATGACCGTCGCTGACGTGGTCTTCTACGCCCTCGCCGCCATGGCGGTGGGCTCGGCGGCCGTGGTGACGTTCTCGCGCAACATCGTGTACTCGGCCTTCGCCCTCATGGGTACCTTTCTCGGGGTGGCGGGCCTGTACGTGACCCTGGGCGCGGACTTCCTCGGCGTGGTTCAGGTGCTGATCTACATCGGCGGCATCCTCGTCCTGATCCTCTTCGCGGTGATGCTCACCCACCGCATCGGCGACGTGGAGGTCTCCAACCGAGCCGTGGGCCGTGCCCCGGCGCTCGTCGTCGCCGCGGGGGTCTTCACGCTCATGGCCACCGCCGCGACCCGCGGCGGCTGGGCGTCGCGGCCGTCCCACGAGCTGGCCCCGACCACCGCGGGCATCGGTGACGCGCTGCTCACGACCTACGTGCTGCCCTTCGAGCTGGCGTCGGTGATCCTTCTCGCGGCTCTCATCGCCGCGGTGGTGCTGTCGCGCAAGGAGATTCGGGACTAGCGGCGGCGTACGACAACCCCCCTCGATGATCGGCCTCGAGCACTACCTGATCGTGAGCCTTCTGCTGTTCGCGCTGGGAGTCTTCTGCGTGCTGACGCGGAAGAACGCCCTCGGCATTCTCCTCGGCGTCGAGCTGGTGCTCAACGCCGCCAACCTGAACTACATCGCCTTCAACCGCTACGGCGCCGCCGGCTACGATGGACAGGTCTTCGCCATCTTCGTCATCATGCTGGCGGCGGCCGAAGCCGCGATCGGGCTCGCCATCGTGCTCGGCATCTACCGCAGCTTCCACACCATCGATGTGGAAGCCATCGATCGACTGCGAGGTTGAGCGGCGATGACGGACGCCGCCCACGCCACCGCCCTGTCCGTGACCGCGGTGTCCTACCTCCGCTGGATTCCCTTCCTGCCGCTGGTGACGGCGGCGGTGAACGGGGTCTTCGGCGCGGCCATCCAGCGGCGATACGGCGAGCGCGGGGTCAGCATTCTGGCGTGCGCCTCCGTCGTCGGGAGCTTTCTCCTCTCGGTCAAGGCGTTCTTCGACCTCCTGGGGCTCGATCCCCACCATCGGCTGCTGCTCGATTCCGTGGCGCCGTGGATCGACGTGCCGCCGCTCCACGTGGATATCGCGCTCGCCGTCGATCCGCTGACCGCGGTGATGATCCTCGTCATCACCGGTATCGGCGGGCTCATCCATTTCTACTCGGTCGGCTACATGCACGGCGACCGCGGGCTGTGGCGCTACTTCGCCTATTTGAACCTCTTCACCTTCGCCATGCTGACGCTGGTGATGGGTGACAACATGTTGCTCATGTTCGTGGGCTGGGAGGGTGTCGGGCTCTGCTCCTGGGCGCTCATCGGTTTCTGGTACCAGGACGTGGCGAAGGCGCAGGCGGGAAACAAGGCCTTCATCGTCAACCGGATCGGCGACTTCGGGTTCATCCTCGGCGTGTTCCTGCTGTTCTGGAGCCTCGAGCAGAGCGGCCACGCGACGCTCGTCTTCCGCGAGATCCAGGCCAACGCCGGGCGGCTCGAGGGCATGACCTTCTGGGGCATGCCGGTGGCGGTGCTGGTGACCCTGCTGCTGTTCGTGGGCGCGGCCGGCAAGTCGGCCCAGATTCCCCTCTATGTCTGGCTGCCGGACGCAATGGCCGGCCCGACGCCGGTCTCCGCGCTCATCCACGCCGCCACCATGGTGACGGCCGGGGTCTACATGATCGGCCGCGTGCACTTCCTCTACTCCATGGCCGAGCCGACGTTGCACCTCGTGGCCGTGATCGGCGCGCTGACGGCGCTCGGCGCCGCGACCATCGGCCTCACGCAGAACGACATCAAGAAGGTGCTCGCCTATTCCACCGTGAGTCAGCTCGGGTACATGTTCCTCGCCATGGGCGTCGGCGCCTATGTCTGGGGGATCTTTCATCTGTTCACCCATGCGTTCTTCAAGGCCTGCCTGTTCCTGGGATCGGGCAGCGTCATCCACGGCATGGGCGGCGAGCAGGACATGCGCAAGATGGGCGGCCTCAGCCGCTACATGTCGCGGACGTACTGGACGTTCCTGATCGCGACGCTCGCGATCGCGGGCGCGCCGCTGACCGCCGGGTTCTTCTCCAAGGACGGGATCCTCGCCGAGGCCTACCATCGCGGCGGCGTCGGGCTGTGGCTCGCCGGCGCCGCCGGTGCGGGGATGACGGCCTTTTATATGTTCCGCCAGGTCTTCATGGTCTTCTTCGGGACCTGCCGCGCCGACGAGCACACCAAGCATCATCTCCACGAGTCGCCGCCCATCATGACGATCCCGCTGATGGTCCTGGCCGCGGGCTCGCTCGTCGTCGGATGGCTCGGCCTGCCGCCCTTCATGGGCCCCCACGCCTTCGCGGGCTGGCTCGAGCCCGTCTTCGGCCATCCGCACCACGGGCTGTCCGTCGGCGCGGAGATCGGACTGATGGTGACCTCGGTCGCCATCGCCACGGCCGGTGCCAGCCTGGCATATGCGATGTACGTCACCCACCGGATCCGCCCCGAGACGTTCTCCGAGCTCGCCGGCGGCCTACCGTACCGTGCGATGTACAACAAGTACTGGGTCGATGAGATCTACGACGTGATCTTCGTCCGCGGTACGCTGCTGGTGGCCCGCCTCGGCGCGCTGTTCGACAAGTACGTGATCGACGGCATCGTGGACGGCTCGGCGAAGCTCACCACGCTGTGGTCGTGGGTGACGGGCGGGTTCGACTTCCGCGTCATCGACGGCGCCGTGAACACGGTGTCCGACTCGGTGCTCGAATGGGGAAGCCGGGTCCGCAAGGTGCAGACCGGCAGCATCAACACCTACCTGTACGCCATCGTCGCCGGCGTCGTCGGCGTCATGATCGCGCGGATGATCTGGTTCGGAGGCACGTGATGGAAAGTACCCTGCTGCCCTGGATGACGTTCATCCCGCTGATCGGGATGGCGATCATCCTGATGCTGCCCAGTAAGGCGCACGCGGCCATCAAGTGGACGGCCGTCGCGGCCACCGTGCCGCCGCTCGTCATGGCCGTCTACCTCTTCCAGGTCTTCGATCGCTCGACGACCGCGCTCCAGTTCACGATCCGGCGGCCTTGGATCCCGACGTTCAACATCGAGTTCTTCATGGGCATCGACGGCGTGAGCATCACCATGGTGCTGCTGACGGCGCTCCTGTGCTTCATCTGCATCTTTGCATCCTGGGGCATCGAGAAGGCCGTGAAGGGCTACTTCGCCCTGTTCCTGCTGCTCGACACGGGCATGATGGGCGTCTTTTGCGCCCTCGACTTCTTCCTCTTCTACATCTTCTGGGAGGTGATGCTGCTGCCGATGTACTTCCTGATCGGCATCTGGGGCGGGCCGCGGCGCGAGTACGACGCGATCAAGTTCTTCCTCTACACGCTCTTCGGCTCGGTGCTGATGCTGATCGCGATGCTGGCGCTGTACTTCTACAACGACCCGCACACGTTCGACATGACCAAGCTGTGGAGCGCCCAGTA
>Ga0187893_10000330_pt1 | contig 122702 bp, 112 predicted proteins | sample MA1701074metaG_FD_139574 | JGI IMG/M metagenome (GOLD analysis project Ga0187893, IMG submission 139574) | White microbial mat communities from a basaltic lava cave in the Kipuka Kanohina Cave System on the Island of Hawaii, USA - MA170107-4 metaG ...
AAGCTCGCCTCGGAGCAGTTCGCCAGGACGGGATCCCTCGACTCCGGCCGCGCCCGCCTTCGGCGGGCGCCCGGGGCCTTCGCTCGGGACGACGTACGAGCAGCGGCGTCATGTATGCAATTCGGGATTTATCTTATTTCCTTGGGAGAGAGAGGGTTAAGGGTAGGGCATACGTGATCCAGCCTTTCCAGGCAGTTGATGCGGTCCAAAAGCAGTACCTTGCCGTCGCCACGCGGCTGGGCATAAAGAGCTACCGGTACGTCATCCTTTTCATGCGGCTGGCGATGAAGGTGCAGAAGCAAGCGGCAGCATCCAGGGGCAACGTCAAGTCGGCCATCAAAGCCGGTCTTTTCTCAAACCGCTGGTACACGCTGTCGGTATGGGAAGACCGAGCTTCGATGCTTGCGTTTCTACGGGAGGAGCCCCACGCAACCGCCATACGCAACATGGCGAAATGGGGTCGTCCAGATTCGACCTTTGTGGAGTTCACCCCAGCCAACCCTGATGTGACCTGGGCCGAGGCGAAGCATCAGCTTGAAAAGCCGACGTTCACCTATGGGCAATCAGGGCGCACGTAAGCCGCCGCGGAAAGGGACCATGGGAGCGGGTTATCCCTTCCTCTGCATTGCGGCTACGCGGTCGTAGTAAGCGCGGGCCTGGGGCGAGAGGCCGATGCTGTCGAGGCCCACCATTTCGATGCGCAGGGCGCGGGAGTCGGCCATCAGACGGGCCTTGATGCGGTCGAGGTCCTCCACGTTCATATTCCAGCCAAAGTTGCGGCCGGTGATACCGTCGCTCTTTGACGAAGCCAGCCATACGAAGATGGGCGTGTTGTCCTCTGGCGTCGGCTCCTGAGCGTTGACGCGCTTCCTCATGCGTGCCGCAAGCACCGGGTCTTCCGCGTCCCGCTTGCCGAGGTCGACCACCATAGGTGTGGTGGCGAAGACGTCGACAGTGTTGACATCTATCGCTTCGTTTTGGAGTTGGGCGGCGAGGGCGTTTGAAAGCCGCAGGAGCGCTGCCTTCGAGATGCGGTAGACGGGGAGGTCGCCCGCCCAGCCGCGGCCTGCGCCGGACGACACGTCAATAATTTTCCCCCGCCTCGATCGCCCTGAGCCTGTCGAAGGGCCGGACCCGGCGCGCATCACAGGGACAACTGCCTGGTACATGAGCATTGGTCCGGTGACGTTGATCTCAAGTGTTTGCGCCAGCTCTGCTGCCTCCACCCTGTCCAGGGGCGCCACTGAACCAGAGATGGCGGCGTTATTGACGAGTATGTCTACCGTGCCCCAACGGTCTACGGCGGCGCCGACGATGCGGGTGCAATCGGCTTCTTTCGAAACATCGCCTGGGGCGCCCGCGGCCCGGCCCTTAGCCGCCGTGATGAGCTTGACCGTTTCCTCGACGTTGGCCTGCGTGCGGCCGTTAACGATGACCTTTGCGCCTTCACGTGCGTACGCGACAGCAATGGCGCGGCCGATGCCGCCTCCACTGCCTGTGACGATAGCGACTTTGCCTTCGAGGATGCCCATTGCACGCTCCGTTTCCGGGTGTGGGATGATGTCCCGGCATGGCCCAGCGAACGCACAGGGTACAGGAGTAGCACAGTGGCCGCGCCGTCAGGCAAAGGGCTGTCGCAACATGAGATGAGCGCGTTCCTGCACGGCGCAGTCATATCGCGCCTTGCCACAGTGAAGCCGGATGGGGCTCCGTACGTCGTGCCTGTCTGGCACTACTGGGACGGCAAGGCGTTGTGGATTATCCCGCGGGCCAAGTCATCTTTTGTGGAAAACATACGGGTTGAGCGACGGGTGTGCGTGTCAACTGCTGACGACGTTGACCCTATGCACACTCGGGTAGTCATCGAGGGCAGGGCCGAGGTCATAGAGGGCCCGGTGAAAATGCAAGGGCGGATGCTGAAAATTGCAAATGATATGGCGCGGCGATACATGGGGCCGGACGGCCCAAAGTACCTGGGCCGCACAGCGGACATGCCGCGTTATTTGATAAAAATCACGCCGTTGAAGACCACGTCGTGGCGCGGCAACGAGTGGCACCCGCGGTATATGTAACGCGTGAGGTGCAGGACCCATCGCGTTGCTAAGCGTGACGTGAATGAGGAGGAGCAGACGGATGCCCAGGTTTTATGGAGTGATCGAGGCGGCAATCATAGTCAAAGACGTGAAGCGCGCCCTCAAGTTCTATATGGACGTGGTCGGGTTCGAGAAGTCGAAGCATGACGCTGGGCCCAGGGCGGCGATCGTAAAGATAGGTCCGCGCCACTTCATGGGGCTTTGGGAGCCGGGGGTGTGGACGTCGAACTACCTGTCGCCGGAACGTAACCATGAGTATTTCGGACACAAGCCGGGGCAGTGTCACCTGGTCTTTGGCGTGCACAGGGACGATGTGTCAGCGTTGGCCGGGCGGCTGACGGAGGCCGGCTACAAAGTGGACGGGCCAATGCCGCACGGGGACGGGTCGCCGCACTTATACGTGTCGGACCCGGACGGGCATGCGGTGGAGTTCTGGGGGCTGGATGGTTCAGCGTGAGCGTCGTGATTCAGCCAAGATCGGGTTGACTGTCAGCCCTGGCACCCTGGCGAAGTGGCGGATGTTGCCGGTGACGAGCGGGAGGTGGTGCCTCAGGGCTGTAGCTGCGATCTGCAGGTCTATTTCAGCAAGAGGGCGCCCTTTTTTGCGCAAGTCGGCGCTTATCATCCCATAGATTTGGGCGATAGCGGTATCGAACGACAGTACGGTTACGCCCGGCATGACCCGGCCTTCGATGCTCGCCAAGTAGCGCTGTGGGTCTGTTGATTCGTGGCAACCCCGGTACAACTCACCGACGGTAATCGCGCTTATGAATTGGTCTTGCCGGGGCACGTTTTCAATCCATGCCACATAGTCCGGAGCTGGGCGGGGCTTCAACAGTTCCGAGATGGCATCTGTGTCGAACAAGAACGGCATTACGGCTAGTCAAGCTTAGGAGCTGGCCGCTGCTTAGCGCGTGTCCGCTTGATGCGCTCCAAGATTCTGACCAACTCTTCAGAACCTTCCCAGCCGCCGATAAGGCTTGCAATCCCCAGTTTCGGCTCGGAAGCCTCCATGCGTTCGATATGCGCCAGGCGTTCGGGGGAGATGATCACGGCAACATCTTTGCCGTGGCGCGTGATGACTACGGAATCACCTTTTTCAGCAGCGCGAACGCAATCGGCGAATTTGGCTTTAGCCTCAGCAGCTGTGACTTTAGTAGTCAACCCGGACTCCGCGACTCCGCGCAGTAGCCTAACGATATGGTCATTTTATACAAAATGACTTAAATGTGCTACGGTCACTTCTTTGAGTTGAAATACTCCTTCATCGGGTCGAAGTAGTGGTCCTTCCAGCCTGACTTGTAGCCAGCGCCCTGGCCAGCAGGGATGTTGGAGTGGCGCAGCGTCAGCTTCGTGCCGGTCCTGGCTGGCGTCAGGATGATTTCGAGGCGGGAATCAGGGTCAGCGTCAGCGAACTCTGAAGTACGCCAGGACTGGACTATGCGCTTGCCGGGTTCGAGCTCCAGGTTCTTGCCATCGATGTAGCCGTCCCATGCGGTGAATTTGCCTCCGACTCGCGCCGCACCTGTGGCCCTGCTGCCGGTCATTGCCGTGTGCTCTTTCCCAGTGAGCCAGGCCTTGTAGACACGCTCGGGAGTTGCCGGGATGGTGGCAGAAACTTCGAAGGATTCCATGTGACGCCTCACCTTCTGCACGCAGACAGGCAACGAGAATGTCTAGAGCGCCAAACTTTAGCCTGGACTTACCGTCTGGCAAGTGGCCGTCGCTTGCTAGCGGTTGCGTCCTTTCGGCGGACGGACCTGCGTCCGTCGTGCTCGACGACTTCGTAAGGTGCAGTGAACCCGCCCCAATGGTCAGACGTGGCAGGTTGGTCTGTGACTTCGATGCGGGCTCCGGGCATTTCGCGCACCTGCTTTGTGAGGCGAGTGCCCAGGCCCGGGCCTTCCGGTGCGAGAAGGTGGCCATCAACGACTTGGATGTTTGGTTCGACAATCCTATCGTACCAACCGCCTTTGCCGTAGAAGGCGCGCACCGTCTCCATGATGAAGGCGTTGGGAGCGTTCATGCAGATGTGGGCGCAGGCGAAAACATTGACCGGCCCAGAGCAGTCGTGCGGGGCGACGGGCCGCTGCTCCGCCTCGGCCATGTTGGCGATCTTGCGGGTTTCGGTGATGCCGCCTGTCCATATCAGGTCCGGCATGACGACCTCGGCTGCGCCGCGCAGGATGTAATCCCGGAACTGATACTTGCTCACGAGGCGTTCTGAGACACAGACCGGGGACCTGACCTCGTGGGCCAGGGCCAGGTGGCTTTCGACATTGGTGGGCTGGATGAGCTCTTCCTGCCAGAACATGTCGAACTGGTCCATGGCCTGGCCGATGCGGATGGCATTGTTGAGGTTCCAGCGGCCGTGACCGTCGTTGGCGATGTCCATCTGGCTGCCGACGGCGCTGCGTATCTGACGCATTGGCTCGCACATGAGGTCGAGGTCACCGGGCCTGAGGACAGTGCCGCGGGTGGGGTCGGCGAAGCAGTCGGTGAAGGCCCATTTGAGGGCGGTGATGCCGTCGTCGAGCAGGCTTTTGGCGAGCGTGCCGGCGTCCGTCATCGCCAGGTCCATGTCCTTGTTTTCGCCGTACTGGGCGCAGGTGTTGTAGGTGCGGATGCGGTCCCGGCAGGCGCCGCCGAGGAGGTTGTAGATAGGCTGCCTGGCGGCCTGCCCTGCGATGTCCCAGAGCGCGGTGTCAAGCGCAGATATGGCGCGCATTTCCGCGCCGGCGTAGCCAAAGGCGTTGGCCATATCGAACATGTCACGCCAGTGTCGCTCGATGGCAAATGGGTCTTTGCCGATGAGCATGGGTGCGAAGATTTCATGGATGGCGCCGCAGACGGCGCGGGCGCCGAAGAAGGTCTCGCCGAGGCCGGTGTGGCCGGCGTCCGTGTGAACCTGGACCCAGGTGACCTGGGGAAACTCGGCGACATTGATGGTCTCGACTTTTGTGATTTTCAAACGGACCACCTCCCTGCCGGCGCGTGTGAGCATCGCACGGCCCGGTGATTCTAGCGGTCCCGACCTGCCGGAATGAGGCGCGGCGCGGCTGGTCGCACGCTAGGTAGGATATGCTGGCCGGTCATCAAGACTCCCTGTGAACCGGGCTGGGTCCGGGAGCGTACTTCACGCGAGGCCGACGGCGATGTGCGCACCGGCTAAGGCCAGGCAGCATGAACAGCAGCCCCCTGCAACCCGACATGGCGGCCGTGGCGGACGAAACCCTCGTAGCGCGAGTGGCGGAGCGGGACACAGCCGCATTCGAGGCGGTGTACGACCGTTACGGCAGGCTGGTCTACTCACTGTGCGCGTACATGCTCGGCCGAGAGGAGGCCGAAGAGGCAGCGCAAGAGGTGTTCTTGAAGCTCTGGGAGAGGGCTGGACAGTTCGACCACCGCCGCGGAGAGTTCCGCCACTGGTTCATGGCCATCACGCGTCACTCCTGTCTGAGCAGACTAAGGAAGAGGTCGCTCAAGCGGCGCGTTGAGGTGACGGAAGAGGCCGAAGCGGTGCTCGAGACTGCGGCCGACCCGGCGCCAGGCGCAGAAGAGGCTGTCCTGCTCCGCGACGAGGGCCGGCGCGCCCTGAAACTCGTGATGCGGCTGCCTGCGGACCAGCGGAAGCTCCTCATGCTCGCGTACTTTGGAGGACTGTCGCATTCCGAGATCGCGGACGCGCTGGGGCTGCCGTTGGGGACTGTGAAGACGCGCATCAGGCGCGCGCTGGAGCGTCTGCGCGGTCAGTTCGAGGTCTCTGATGTTGCCGGAGAACCGGAGCGAGATGCCACGGGTAAGGAAATGACGCGGGGGACTCAGAATGCGGTGTGAGGAGGCACAGGAACTCCTGGAGAGGGAGATGACAGGCTCGCTCGGCGAGCGGGATGCGGCGCGGCTTGCAGAGCATGTGGACTCGTGCAGGGAGTGCCGGTCGCTGCAGGCAGCCTACAGACAGGGAGGACAGACGCTGACGGAGGCGCTGGCCGCCGGGCCAGGCCTGACTCCTCCCGAGGCTCTGAAGCAACGGGTCCTGGGAGCTGTCTCGCAAGGCGAGGGGAGGGAGGCCCGATGGGCCCTAGAGCGCGGCATGGAGCGCAGGACGGCGGCGTGGTGGCCCAGGAGGCTCACGCGGCCGGCTGTGGTTGCCGCTGCAGTTGGCGCGCTGTTGATCGTTGGCTCGCTGGCCTGGGGCGCCGCGGTGTCGGTCACGCTGGCACGTGAGCGGAACGTCCGCGCCGAACTGGCCGCGCTGCTCGGGAAGCAGGAAACCTTGCTGGAGGTGGTGGACTCGTCCAGGACTTTGAAGGTGATGTTACGTGCGCAAGAGCCGGGCTCCGACTCCTATGGCAAGCTGTACACCCGGTCAGACCTGTCCGACGTGGTCGCCATGGCTGGCAAGCTACGCCCGCCTGCTGAGGGCGAGGCCTACTACCTGTGGCTGACGGGGGGCGGTGTAACCGAGCTTGCCGCTGAGATGACTGTGAACGAAGACGGCTTCGGGCTTGCCGTGTTTCGCGCCCCGGCTCCCGGGCCTAAGTACGACGCGGCAGTGGTGACGCGGCAGACCTCCCGGACAGATGCGCCATTGGGAGTCACTGTCATCGCCTGGAAGAAGCAGTAGCCCGCGCACGGGCGCCGCGTTCGCATTCAGAAGCCCTGGCACCGGTGTGACTCACCCCGTCCTGACGACGATGGAACTTCCCCGGATGATAGCCGCTGAGCCGCGCGAATCCGGTTGACTCCCTTCCGGGTACGGATAAGCGAGAGGGCTCTGAGGGCGCTCTGCTCGTGTTGCGCGACGCCAGGAGCCACCCGGAGGGGACAAGATGGCTCGCGCTCGTATTGTGGGGCTGCTTGCCGGAGTCGTTGTAGGGGTGATGTTCACGGCGGCATGTGGCGGCGAGCCGCCGACTCCCACGCCTGGGCCCGCGGCTGCGGCGACCACCGTACCCACTGCGACATCGAGCCCTGTACCGCCGACGAACACGCCGCTACCCACGGCGACTCCTGCCGCTGCGCTGCGCCCCTGCGGAGCTGAGTCTCAGGTAAGCCGGATCGAAACCCCGGTACCGGTGACGCCGACGCCCACGAGGCCGCCTGCTTCGCCCAGCCCTGCCGCAAGTCCGACGGCCCCGCCTCCGACAGCCACCCCGCGGCCTGCTCCCCAGGTGGACCGCGTCGGTTTCCCGGAGGGTTACAAGGACAGCTTCAAGCAGTTCTATGTCTTCGACCGCTTCGATTCAAGGGTCGTGTCCTACGTGTGCGCCAACGACGTAGCCATGTCTGCGAAGGCCGGGGAGCCCCTTCCCTACGGAAGCATCCTGGTCTTCGAGGCCTGGCGCGCCAGGCAGGATGCCGCCGGCAAAGTGATCGAAGACGCCAGCGGCCATCTCATCCGCGAGACTCTCACAGGCATCTTCGTGATGCGCAAGGAGCAGGGGTTCGGTGAGGCGTACCAGAACCTGCGGACGGGGGAGTGGGAGTACGTCGCCTTTCGCCCGGATAAGACGTATTCCACACCGCCCCAGGGCACGCACACCTGCGCCAGTTGCCACCAGGCCGCCAGCAGTCAACGCGACTGGGTCTTTCGAGCGCAAGTGGCCACCGCGCAGGACCGCTACGCCAGGACAGACCCGGTGCCCGCAGGCGCTCTCGGCATTTCCCGCATGGCCTTTCATCCCAACGCCATGACCGTCACGGTGGGCGCCACCCTCCAGTGGGTGAACAGCACGATGGACGGAATACCCCACACCGTGACTGCCGCCGACAAGTCATTCGACTCCGGAATACTCCAGCCGGGCGCCAGTTTCAGTCATACGTTCAGCACGCCCGGGACGTTCCAGTACGTCTGCTCACTGCACCCGGAGCAGATGCGGGCCAGGATCGAAGTGAAGAACTAAAGGCGGCGACGGAACGGACGGCGCGGCATCGCGAGTTACGCCGTTTCGCGGCGGTACATCCAGGTGGCGACCCCTAGGGCCAGTGCGGTCATGCCAATGAGCACCCACAGGCCGAGCATGATGTCGCCCCACGCCCAGCCGGTGATGACGACGACCCGGATGCTATCGAGGACGTAGTCCACAGGGTTGATGGTGACAGCCCACTTGAACCAGCCGCCGAGGAAGTCTTTGGGCATGTAGGCGGTGGTGAGGAAGGCGACAGGCATGAAGAGGAGCCAGCTTGTCTGGGTTATTTGCGCGCTCTTCGTCTTAATGGCGATCATCAGGCCGACGCAAGACCAGGCCATGCCGAGAATTGTGGCAAGGACGGCGATGAAGAGGATGCCCGGGACGCCTCCTTTGAATGAGACACCGAGGATAAGGGCAATGACGATGATGACGATGACCTGGAAGAGCGCCCTTGTCCCAGCCATGAGCAGGCTGCTGAGCAGTATGGAGAAGCGGTTTATAGGCGCCAGCAGAAGCTTGTCGAAATAACCCGAGAGGATGTCAGCAAGGATGGCCATGGCCGCGTCGGCGCCGCTAAACACGACGGACATCACAAGGATGGTGGCCGTCATGTATGCCTCGTAGTCGTCGGTTGGGAAGTCGGGAAGGTTAGTTACGCCGCCTAGGGGCGCAGCGAAAAGGAGGAAAAAGAAGGCGGGAAATATGATAGAAGGTATGACGAGGGCCGGTTGCGCCATCCAAGTCTTGAAGTTGCGGGCGTAGATGTACCAGGTCTGTGTCAGTATGGACACGGGTTATCTCCTTTGGTTGACGCCAAGCATGGCTTTCGTGATCTGTCCTAGCTCGTCCCCGGAGGTGGAGTCAGACCGTATCTTGTGGCCGGTGTGCTTGAGGAACACGTCGTCCAGCGTTGGGCTGGCAACCGAGAGGTTAGAGACGGCGATGCCGTTGTCGCCGAGGAAGCGCATCAGGTCGGGCACCACCTCGCCGCCGTTCCGGACTGTGACGGACAGCTGCGCGCCGTTTCCGGTCGGCGCCGAAACGCCCAGGACATAGTTACGCGAAGTCAACAGCGAGGTCACCTTGTTGGTCAGGCTTTCGCCCTGGGCCGCCCCGTCCTGGCCGAGGGTGAGTATGACCACGTCGCCTCCGACCTCGGCCTTTAATGACTTGGGCGTGCCCTGAGCGACGATGACGCCCTGGTCGATGATCGCGACGCGCTGGCACAGCCGGTCAGCCTCCTCCATGATTTGGGTGGTGAGAATGATGGTCGTCCCGTTACGGTTGAGCTGTTCCAAGTGGCCCCAGATGGCGTGACGGCTCTGGGGGTCGAGTCCAGTAGTGGGCTCGTCAAGGAACAGGATCGGCGGGTTGTGCATGAGGGCGCTGACAAGGTCAATGCGCCGGCGCATGCCTCCTGAGTAGGTGCCCACTTTGCGCTTCGCCGCTTCAGTAAGGCCGACCAGTTCTAGCAGCTCTCCCGCCCTGGCCCTGGAAGCAGCGGGGGTCAGTCCATAGAGCAGGCCCTGGGTGACCAAGAAATCGCGGCCCTGGGCAAGGTCGTCAAGGCCGACTTCCTGCATCGCGAAACCGATGCTGCGCCGGACCTCCATTTGATTATGTTCAACATCATGTCCTGCGACGGTGACCTTACCGGAGGTCTTCCGTAACAGAGTGGACATGATCTTCATGGTCGTGCTCTTACCCGCGCCGTTGGGACCAAGCAGGCCGAAGAATTCACCTCTGGCGACGGAGAAGTCAATGCCGTTGACGGCCTTGACGTCTCCGGGATAGACCTTGACCAGTTTTTCCACTTGGACTGTATCGCCGCCGGACATTGCAACCTCCGTATTGGACATTGGGCAAGATACTGCTCTGGTAGGATTGTGACCGGTTTCGCAAATCAGCGACGGCGAGCGATTGTACTGGCAGACCTAGCCATGTCCAAGCCCTTGTGTCAGAGGTTAGGCGATTGACCACAGGCCACGCCGTGCACAGCGTCCATGGCACAGGCGCCGCTAACCATGTCCTTGAGCGCGTGCGCGCCGCGCTGAAGGGCCAGAGGCAGAAGACGGTGACGGTGCTGTCTTCATTGCTGGCTGTGCAGGAAGCGCTCCATTACATACCGTCTGAGGCGGTTGATGAGACGGCCGTCTTCTGCAACGCGTCAGTGAATGACGTGTGGAGCGTTGCGTCGTTCTACACGAACTTCAGGTTCACTCCACCGGGCGAACACGTTGTTGACGTCTGCTGGGGCCCGTCTTGCCATGTCATGGGTGCGCAGAAGGTGTTGCAGGCGGTGCAGAAGCGCATTGGGCTGGACAAAGAGGGTGAGACGGCGGACCGGAAGCTGAGCCTCCGGTACAACACGTGCCTCGGCGCGTGCGCGCAGGCGCCTTGCATCGCGGTGGACCACCATGTAACTGGCAGGGTCACGCCGCAGTCAGCGGCGGACATGATTGGCAGGCTGGCAGGGCGATAGTTTTCGCCGGTTGACGGCGGAGGTCCGATGCCGGGCAATTTTGAAGAGATGGCCCAGAGGGCGAAGGCGCAATGGCAGGGGCTGGTGGCTGGAAGGCGGCCCTGGGTGCGTGTCGGCTACGGCATCTCCGGACAGGCGGCAGGTGCGGACGCAGTATTTGACGCTGCGGTCAAGGCGTGCCGCGAGCAGGGCGCAGACGCGGAAATATCGCGAGTTGGTTCGCTTGGCCTGCATTACCTGGAGCCGGTCCTCGATGTCACGTTGCCAGGTGGGCCGCGCGTGTTTTATGCCAACCTCCGGCCTGACGAAGTAGCACATATCGTCCGCGACCATGTGAAGGGCGGGAAGCTAATCGCGGGCCGCGCTTACGCGTACGATGCCGCGGATGGCGTGTCTGTTGACGGGCTGCCGAAGCTGGCCGAGACCGAGGCGTTCAAGCGACAGGTGAGGCTTGCGACGCGCAACTGCGGCGACATTGACCCGCTGGACATCTTTCAGTACGTGGCGAACGGGGGCTACGCAGGCCTGCACAAGGCGCTGACTTCGATGACGCCCGAGCAGGCGCTCGATGAGGTCAAGAAGTCCGGCCTGCGGGGCCGCGGTGGGGCAGCGTTCCCTACCGGCGTCAAGTGGAGCTTCCTTGCGCCGAGCAAGGCGCCCATGAAATATGTCCTGGTGAACTGCGAGGAGGGCGACCCAGGGGCCTTCAACGACAAGGGCATCCTGGAGAGCGACCCGCACACGCTTATTGAAGGGCTGCTGCTGGCCGGATACGCCACGAATTCGAATTACGGGTACGTCTTCATCCGCCACGGGCATGACCTGCCAGTGAACGCCACGAAGCGCGCCATAGAGCAGTGCTACGAGCACGGGCTGGCAGGCAAAAACATCCTGGGCACCAAATTTAGCTTTGACATGGAGGTGGCCTTCACCGGGGACTCTTACGTGGCTGGAGAAGAGACGGCGCTGATGGAGGCCATCGAGGGCAAGCGGTCCGCGCCACGTTTCAAGCCGCCTTTCCCCGCCGCGTTCGGCGTCTGGGGCAGGCCATCGAACATCAATAACGTGAAGACCATCGCCTATGTGCCCCAGATCGTGCTGAAGGGCGGAGACTGGTTCAAAAGCATCGGTACGCCCACCAGCTCTGGGACGGCCATCGTGTGTCTCACCGGGCACATCAAGCGGCCCGGTATGTATGAAATTCCTATGGGCCTGACCATCCGGCAAGTCCTCGACGAGATTGGCGGCGGGGTGTCGGAGGGGAAGGAGATCAAGCTGCTCCAGACGGGCGGCCCACTGGGGGGGGTGCTGGGGCCGGCGTCGTTCGACACGGCGATTGACTTCGATGCAATGTCGAAAGCCGGGGCGATCCTGGGGTCCGGCGGGATCATCGTGGGCAATGAGACTGTGCAGGTGGTGGACCTGATCCGCAACCTCGTGGCGTTCTGCCAGTTTGAGTCGTGCGGGAAGTGCTTCCCTTGCCGGCTGGGCAATACGCACATGCTTGAGACGCTGGACCGGATGTGCCGCGGCCAGGGGCGGGCAGGAGACCTCGACCTGATGGCGCGCATTGGCGGCGCGATGAAGACAGGGTCGCTGTGCGGGCACGGGCAGCTTGGGTATAACCCGATCTCGTCGGCACTGAAGTTCTTTGAAGGGGAGTTCAAGTCCAGTGTCCAAGCGGGCCAAAAGCCGCTTGGACAGTTTGAAGACGGTTCGATGGTCCTGCCGACCAGGACGCGGCCATAGGAGCAGAGCGCGGGATATCCCGCGCTGTTGTGATGTTGCCCTCACCCTAACCCTCTCCCAAAGGGAGAGGGGAGTACGGAGCCGGACCAGAGTAAGATGCCCGACCCAATACTGTTCACGGTTGACGGCAAGCAGGTGGGCGCGCAGCCCGGCCAGACGATCTTGCAGGCGGCTATGGCCTCGGGGATTTACATCCCCTACCTGTGCTACTTCCCGAAGATGAAGCCCTACGGCGCATGCCGGACATGCGTCGTCGAGACCGAGGTAACGGTCCAAAGGGGCGACCAGAAGGTTGTCCAGAAGGCGACCGTGGCCTCATGTACTGCGCCCGCGCAGAAGGACATGATTGTCCACACCAACTCAGACCCTATCAGAGACCTGCGGAAGGGGATCATTGAGCTGCTGATGGCCGAGCACCCGCACGGGTGCCTGACGTGCCACCGTATTGAGTTGTGCGGGCCGCAGGACATCTGCCAGCGGCACGTGGGCGTTACCGACCGCTGCACGATCTGCCCGAAGAACGAACGGTGCGAGCTGAAGGACACCGTGCGCATGGTGGAGCTGGACCTGCGTACGCCCCTGAACTACCACCGCCGCAACTTGCCAATACACACGGACGACCCGTTTTATGACCGCGATTACAACTTGTGCATTGTCTGCGCCCGCTGCGTACGAGTGTGCGAAGAGGTGCGTTTCGATACTGCCCTGACGCTGACCAACAGGTCGGGCGTGTCGCTGGTCGGGACGTCGCACGGCACGTCGCTGCTGGAGTCGGGGTGTGAGTTCTGCGGCGCGTGTGTAGACGTGTGCCCGGTGGGGGCGCTTGTCGAGAGGGACTACAAGTGGGAGAAGGCCTCCCGCAAAGTCAAGACGATATGCACCAACTGCCCTGTCGGCTGCCAGATGGTGGCGGAGGTGAACCGGTACGACAAGGTCGTCCGGTCCGTCGCGGACATACAGGGAGACGCGAACAACGGCCAGGCGTGCTTCAAGGGTAAGTTTGGGTATGACTACCCGAACGCGAAGCAGCGCCTGAAGCACCCGTATGTGCGGGAGGGCGGTGTAATGAGGCGTGTGACGTGGGACGATGCGCTCGGGCGCGCCGCCGCCGCGCTGAAGAAGTACAAGCCTGAAGAATTGGCAGTGGTCGCATCGCCCAGGGGCACCAATGAGGACAATTACGTCGCAGGGAAGTTCGCGCGAGTTGTCCTGAAGACGAACAACGTGGACTCCGGGCTGAACATCGCGCCGGAACTGCTCGATGTGCTGCGGCGCAGGCTGGGTTACGGCGCAGCGACGAACCCTGTGTGGCACCTGGAGCGGTCGAAGTGCGTCCTCGTGGTCGCGGGGAACCCGACGGAGGAGCAGAACGTGCTTGCCGTCCCGGTGAAGAAGGCTGCCCGGGCTAAGGCCGCGATCATCGTCGTTGATACACGGGAGACTGAGCTGACCCGGTACGCCACGGAGTGGCTAAGGGTGCGGCCAGGTACCGAAGCGTTGCTTTTGAGCGGGATGGCCCGGGTCATCATTGATGAGACGCTTGAAGACAAGGAGTTTGTGAGCGGCCGGACTTCGGACCTGGAACCGCTAAAGCACGCACTGGCGAGGGTGGAGCCATCGGCTGTTGCAGGCGAGTGCGGAGTGGATGAGGCGCAACTAAGGCGGGCAGCCCGAGCGTTTGCCAAGAGCGGGGCGTCAGCTGTGTTGCTGGGGCCCGATACGGCTGGGGGCCCGGCGGTGAGGTCCGCCATGGCCGACGCCTCAGTGAACCTTGCGCTCCTTTGCGGGAGCATCGGCAAGGAAGGTGCTGGGGTGTTCCCGCTGTATTCGGGGGCGAATACGGCTGGGTCGCTTGATGTGGGGTGCGCTCCGGCCTTGCTCCCGGGGCCGCGCCCAATTGAGTCTCACGCAGACTGGGCCGAGATTGGGTCGCTGTGGGGAGCAGGCGCCCCCACAGCTCGCGGTGTGGGGATGCCTCAGTTGGCGGGAGAAATACGGGCCGGTCGCATCAAGGCGGCGATAGTGATGGGGGACGGGCTGGACCCTGACGCTGAGGGCCTGGATGGGCTCGGGCAGGCGCTGGGCCGTCTGGAGTTCCTCGCGGTGTCCGCTGTCTTCGATTCCGAAGCAACGGCGAGGGCCCAGGTCGTTTTGCCTGCTGCACCATACAGCGAGCAGCAGGGGACGGTGACCAATGTGGAGCGCAGGGTGCAGCTTGTGCGCCGCATATCTGCTCCGAAGAACGAGGAAAAGAGCGGTTGGGAGACGTTTGGCGCGCTAGCGGGGAAGTTGGGTCCGACCGGGCTTTCCTACAAGAGCGCCGAGGATGTGTTTGCCGAAGTGAGGAAGGCGGTGCCGCATTACGCGGGGCTGTCGCACGAACGCCTGGCAGATGGCGGGATACAATCGCCCTGTCTGGAGGCTGGCAGCGCGGGGACACCGATATTGCACTTCCAACCCAAGGCGCTGGTCCCTCCTGCGGCGCCCACTCCCCAGACACCTGCTCAGACGGGCAGCGCTCTGGCACAGGCTACAGTGGTTGTCCAGCCTCCTGCGCCTGCTCAGGTTGACGGCGGCAAGAAGCTGGCGTTTGTTTCGGATGGCCGATTGTTCGAGAGGCCGCTGGACGTTGAAAGCGGTCAGACGTTGCTCCTGGCCCACGGACGGGTGCTGCACCAGTCGGGCAGGGAAGCTGGTGTCGTAAAGCGCGGTGACATGAACTACATTTCAAGGGAGGAAGTGGCCAGCATCCACCCGGACGACGCTGTGCGGCTTGGTATCAGGGACGGGGACCTGGTGGATATAAGTGGCGAGGCAGGAGGGGAGACGGTTACGGCCCGGGTGAAGGTGGGCGGACCTCCCAGGGGTGTTGCCCAGATGACGACACTATTCGGGACGGTAGCCAGTGCGATGCAGGATGACCCTCGGCCGGATCCGTCGCCATACGTGAAGGGTTTGTGGCCTGGGCGGGTCAGACTCACGAAGAGGCCGGTCAGGGTCCCGGCTGTAGCCGCGGCTGGGTAGCACCTGGGGCGAACAAAGCGGACATGCTGCACCTGCGCATGACGTTGAACATCTAAGATATGTAAGAGTCGGAAGCCCTCCGGAATGGCGGGGCCTACCAAAGTGGGGCTCCCCGGCCAGCCGGGTGGGCACGGAGAAATGTGGATGGCAAAGCCGTTTGAAGTAAATGACGGGGACTTTGACGCACAGGTGCTAAAGGCGGACAGGCCTGTGCTGGTGGACTTTTGGGCCGAGTGGTGCGGTCCATGCAAAATGATCGCGCCAGCCGTGGATGAACTGTCGACCGAGTTTGACGGCAAGGTGAAGTTTGCCAAGTTGAACGTGGACTTCAACCCTCGCACGTCGGCTAAGTACGGCGTGCGGAGCATCCCGACGCTCCTCATCTTCAAGGGGGGCAGCCCAGTCGGACAGGTAGTTGGCGCGGTGCCGAAGCAGGTGCTGAAGCAGCGGCTTGAGGCGGCGATCAAATAGTCCAGCCGGAATAAGAACGTAGAGCGGGCGGTCTATTGTTAGGCTGCCCGCTTTGTTGTTCAGGCGCTCCTGGGCTTTCCACGGCGAGGTGTGGCGGAACCTGGTCTAGCCGCCACGAAGACGATGCGTCCCCATTTGTCGGCCACAGCCTTTGGGCGGAAGCCGGCCGCGCGGGAAAGTTTTGACCAGGTGGCGCGTGGGAAGAGCCCGAAGGTGTGGCGGTCGTGCTCGACGCGCAGCGACCCGTCCGCACTACGCAGCATGTATGCCATGTCGAGGGTGTAGGTGTTGTCAGTTGGGTCGGAGTCCGTTATCCACTCCAGGTACCTGACGCCGAGGTTGCCGCCATCGTTGCCGCCATGCTCCAGGCGTGGCCTGAACGTCTCTCGCACATGGTCTGGCGCGAAGAACGCGGCGCCGCCCGGCCGGCAGTGGACGTACGCCGTCTTGATAGCGGCGCTGAGGTCATCTTCGGTCGTCATGTAGCAGATGGCATCATGGATGAAAACTGCGTCAAATGTCTGGCCCAGGCGCACCGTCCGCATGTCGCCCCTGACGTGACGGCACTCAGGATTGAGCTTGCGGCTGACGCGCAGCATGGCCGGTGAGATGTCTACGAGTGTCATCGTGTACCAGGTTTTCAAGTGCGACGCGTTGTTACCTCCGCCAGAGCCAAGTTCGAGCATTGTCTTGGGGGTGTACTGGCACGCGGCGTCTATCGCTTTGCGCACGAATGCGGCTTCGCCTTTGTATTCCTCTGGGGCGGATAGCAGGGGCCACCAGGGGGCTAGCGAGGAGTAGAGTTTCAGCCGGTTTACTGGCATAGGTGTCCCATGCTTTGCCTTGCACGCCCGCAGGTGGTTTCCGCAGGCATGATAAACGAGGTTGAGAGATGAGGCTTAATGGCAAGGTGGCGCTGATTTCAGGCGCGGCGCGAGGCATCGGCGCGGCTTGCGCCGAGATGTTTGCTGGCGAGGGCGCAACGGTGGTGATCGGCGATGTCTTGGACGCACAGGGCAGGCAGACCTCTGCGCAGGTCAAATCTTCGGGCGGCAATGCGGAGTTTGTGCACCTTGACGTGACAAAGCCGGACGACTGGGCGAGTGCGGTAGGGTCGACTGTGTCGCGCTATGGCCACATTGATGTGCTGGTGAACAACGCAGGGATACAGATCGCACGTCCGTCATTCCTTGAGGTGACGCTTGCGGACTGGGACAAGGTCATGGCGGTGAACGCCACGGGCGTGTTCCTGGGGGCGAAGGCCGTTGCGCCACAGATGGTCGAGCAGCGCGGTGGCTCGATCGTGAACATCTCTTCCATCTCCGGCCTTGTGGGCATATCGGCGAGCGCAGGGTATGCGTCGTCAAAGGGCGCGGTGCGGGTGTTAACGAAGTACCTGGCTATCCAGCTTGCGCGCTACGGCGTGCGGGCTAATTCAATACACCCCGGAGGCGTGTACACGGACCTGACGAGGGCCGGGTACGACAACCCGGAGATACTCAAAAAATCGGTAGAGGAGCACCCGATTGGCCGAGTGGGGCAGCCGACGGACATTGCCTATGGCGCGCTGTACCTGGCCTCGGACGAGTCGTCGTGGGTGACCGGGACAGAGCTTGTCATTGACGGCGGGTTCACGGCGAAGTAGGGGACACGGCCGCGCCTGTGGTCAGGACAGGGCCTGAGCGATTTCGAGCGTGATGCCGTCGGGGTCGGCGAAGTAGACGGCGCGTGCGCCTGGCGGCGGCTTCGTGCCAGGGGACGACCCAGCCGGTGGAACGCTGGCGAGGGCGCCATAGAACCTGACGCCCTTTGAGCCTAGCTGCCCGGCGAACTTGTCCACGTCGTCAACGCTGAAGCCAATGTGGGCTGTGCCAGGCTGGTTGATAGTGGGGTTTATTGCAGGCGCGCCACCACTAGCGTATTGGATGAGCTCAAGGTTGAGGGTCCCGATCTGGACGAGGGCCATCTTCAGGTGTGCTCCTTTCACACCAACAACCTGCTGTATTTCCGGCCCTGAGCGCTCCCACCTCCTGGTGAGTTTGCCGCCGAGGATATCTGTGTAGAACCTGATTGACCGTTCAATCTCGCTGACGGTGAAGCTGGTGTGGGTGTATGCGGTGATCACGGGAGCGCCCTTCTCGCAAACTGGATGGCGTTGCGTGCCAGCCAGACTTGGTCGAATGATATGTGGCTACAATCCCATGTGGGAGTGCATGGCTGCCGGTGTAGCTCCCGGTCTTCAAAACCGGTGGTCCCTGCCCTGCGGCAGGGACGGAGGGTTCGACCCCCTTGCACTCCCGCCACCACAGGCTGTGTTGGTGCGCACCACACGCCGGCCTAAGGTTATTCCTGTAGATTGAGGGCGTGGCGGGCACAGCGCGCCCGTTGCGCTTTACGCGTATTCTTCGGTATCAGGTGACCGCAGCGGCTGTATGACCAGGGCTGCCGGATTTGCTCGCCTCTGAACAAGAGCCGCGTATTGTGTGGTACGTGATGAGTCCTGGACCTGAAGGACTGAAACAAACCGAAAAGGCGTCTTACCTGAACCAGTTTGGGGGCCTCAACGCGGGCTATGTTGCGGACCTGATAGAGCGTTATTTCCAGGACCCTTCAGCAGTCCCTCCTGAAGACCGGCAACTGCTCCATTCTGTTGATGTCGCTCTTGGCCGCGCTGCATATGAACCTGGGGCCCAGGCTACCGCGGGCGTAGACGTGCGGCGGCTGAGCAGGTTGCTGTCTTACATCGCCGCGATCCGTGACTACGGTTACCGCGTGGCTGACATTGACCCGCTTGGCCTGACGCCGCGAAGCGACCTGCTACTTGACCCAGCGACCCACGGTATTACTGAGGAAGACCAGACATTCTCCGCGGACCAGGCGGCGGCGATATCCGGGGGGACAAGCGGACTGAAGTTTGGCGCGACGGCAGGCGAACTGACCGCCGCCCTTAAGGTTGCATATTGCGGCACGACTGGATATGAGTTCCTGCACTTGCGCAGCACGGAGGAGCGGGCCTGGCTCAGATACGCCGTTGAATCCGGGCAGTACAGGCCGTTCCTCACGTCCGAGCAGAAGTCGAGGCTCCTTGAGCTGCTGACGCGGGCAGAGGTGCTTGAGCAGTTCCTGCACAAAGCCTTCCCAGGTCAGCGTTGGTTCAGCCTTGAGGGTTGCGAGGCCCTGGTTGTTTTAATTGACCAGGTCGTCTTGCAGGCGGCCTACTCAAGGATACGGGACATCGTCGTGGGCATGGCGCACAGGGGACGGTTGAACCTGTTGACTCATATTTTCGGGAAGCCTTACGAGTCGGTCCTGCGCGAGTTCATGCACGGTCACTACGAGCACGAGGGGGGCTTGCACGCCGACCGCGGCTGGATGACCGACGTGAAGTACCACATGGGCGGCCGGACGGTCAGGCACGTGGACGGCGGAACTTTCGCGGACATCACGCTGACGCTGATGCCGAACCCCAGCCACCTCGAGTTGGTGGACCCGGTTGTCGTCGGGGGTGCAAGGGCGCTACAGGACCTGGCAACAGACGCAACGCCCGAGTATGCGGCGATGGGCCTCCTGATACATGGTGACGCTGCGTTCGCGGGGCAGGGCATCGTTGCAGAGACGCTGAACCTCGCCGGGCTGACCAGCTACCGGACAGGCGGCACAGTCCACGTGATCGCAAACAACCAGCTGGGGTTTACCACCGACCCGCACGATACGTTTTCAACTGAGCATGCCTCTGACCTGGCACGTGGGTTCGACGTCCCCGTCGCACACGTCAACGCAGACGATATTGATGCCTGTGTTGCCGTTGCCAAGCTGGCGGTGGCATATCGGCAGAAATTCCACAGAGACTTCCTCATAGACCTCGTTGGCTACCGCCGTTTCGGCCATAACGAGACCGATGACCCGACGTACACGCAGCCATTGATGTACAAGGCGATTGAACAACACCCCACAGCGCGGGCTATCTGGGCGCAGAAGCTGGTGAATGCGGGCGACGTGCAGGCCGGCGAGCCCGAGAAGATGGTCCAAAGGCTCTTCGACGAGCTGCAGGCGTTGAAGGACGCGACATCGAAGCAACCGGCAAACGGAAGCGACGGTGCGGCGAATGGGGCCGAAGAACCTCCGCTTGTCACCGTCAAGAGTTCACTGCCGGAGGCCGAGTTGCGGGACCTCAACGACCGCCTCTCATCGGCGCCCGCCGGGTTCACGCCTCACCCCCGCATGGCACGTCTACTCGAGCGGAGGCGTGAGGTCTTTCAGAACGGCAAGGGCATCGAATGGGCTCATGCAGAGTCGCTCGCGCTGGGCGCCATATTGCGAGGCGGCGTTGCGGTGCGCTTGACCGGACAGGACACGGAGCGCGGGACATTCAGCCAGAGGCACGCCGTTTTGCACGACTATGAAACAGGCGCCCCTTATACGCCGCTGGCGTCCCTCGGTGGAGGGAGGCTGACTCTCTGCAACAGCCCCCTGTCTGAGCAGGCGGCGCTGGCGTTCGAGTACGGGTACAGCGTCATGGCAGGCGGTTCGCTTGTGCTTTGGGAGGCGCAGTTCGGGGACTTCATCAACAACGCCCAGTCTGTTGTTGACGAACTGATCGTCTCTGGCCGGGCAAAGTGGGGCCAGAGGTCTGGGCTCGTATTGCTCCTGCCGCACGGGTACGAAGGTCAGGGCGCCAACCACTCATACGCTCACCTGCACCGCTTCCTGGCGCTGGCCGCGGACGATAATATCCGCGTGACATACCCGACGACAGCCGCGCAGTACTTCCACTTGCTGCGGCTACAGGCGTCGGAACTCGGCTCCAACCCGTCGCCGCTGGTCGTGATGACGCCCAAGAGCCTGCTCCGTCACCCGCTGGCAACATCATCTGTGAAGGAACTGACGGATGGCTCGTTCATCCCAGTCTTGACGGACATTTCCAACGGCGGCAGGCCATCGGCGGTGCGCAGGTTGATCATCTGCACCGGCAAGGTTTATTCGGACCTGGTGTCATCAGACGAGTACGGGAAGTCCAAAGGCGTGGCCGTGGTGCGGGTCGAGCAGCTTTACCCTTTCCCCGAGGATGAACTGGCCGGCGCGATATCCAAGTTCAGGGCCCTTGAAAATATCGTGTGGCTGCAGGAAGAGCCCGAGAACCGCGGAGCGGGCCTGTACATGGCGCCGTGGCTGATGGGGCGGCTCGTCAAGGACTTGCCGGTGGAATTTGTCGGGAGGCCGTCATTACCAAGCCCGGCAGAGGGCGCGCACTGGATGCATAGCATCCACCAGGCAGAAATACTGCGGCGGGCGTTGGGTGTTGGCGAGAAAGCGGCTGCCGCAAAGGCTAGTGACGCGGCATAGCAGGGCAGGTGAGGGGAATGGCTGTCGAAATCAGGGTGCCTGTGCTGGCGGAGTCTATCCACGAGGCGACTGTCGGCAAGTGGCTGAAGCGCGAAGGCGACTCGGTAGCCGCCGGCGAGGCAGTGCTTGAGTTGGAGACGGACAAGGTCAATGTAGAGGTGACCGCGCCCCAGGCAGGCCAGGTCGAAAAGATCAGCCGGAAGACGGGTGAGACGGTACGCCCGGGAGACGTACTTGCAGTCATCACTGAGCGAGCAGGCCCCCCGGCTGCGCCCAGGCCCACGCCGGCGGCTGTGGCAGCCCCCGCCGTACCTGCTCAGACCTTACGCGCGCCGGCCGTTGCGCCTGCCGCGCGGTCAGCAGGCCAGGCTCGGCCTGCAGCGCACAGAGAGGTCGAAGCCACTCCTGTTGCCAGGAACCTTGTAGAGGCGCTTGGCATGGACATCACACAGATCACCGGGACAGGACCGGGAGGCAAAGTGACGAGAGAAGACGTTGAAACCTACGCGGCGAGGCAACCAAAACCAGCAACGCCTGCGCCCCAGGCTGCCGTAGCCGCGGCTAGGGCGGCGGTACCCCCAGCCACGGCACCTGTGCTGACTGCACCACCGGCTCCGACGCAGCCGACCGCTCCAAGGCCTCCCGATGCGAAGCGCGTCGAGGAGCGCGTCAGGCTGTCGCGACGGCGCCTCACCATCGCCCAGCGGCTGTCGGAGGTGAACCGCGAGGCGGTGATGACGACCACCTTCAACGAGGTGGACATGACGGGCATTGCCGACCTGCGGCGCAAGTACCGGCAAGAGTTCAAGGAGCGCCACGGCGTGGACCTGGGGTTCATGTCCTTCTTCGTCAAGGCCGTGGTGTCTGGCCTGCAGGCGTACCCGGTGGTGAACTCGGAAATGCAGGGCGAAGAGGTCGTCTACAAGAAGTACTACGACATCGGCATCGCCGTCGCCGCGGACGAGGGGCTGCTCGTGCCCGTTGTGCGTGATGCGGACCGCAAGACGTTCGCGGAGATAGAGCGGGACGTGACGGCGCTGGCCGTGAAGGCGCGGGAGAAGAAACTGACGCTGGACGAGCTGCGGGGCGGGACGTTCACGATTACGAACGGGGGCGTGTTCGGGTCGCTCATGTCAACGCCGGTGCTCAACCCGCCGCAAGTGGGGATACTTGGGATGCACCGGATCATCGAACGGCCCATTGCTGTTGGCGGTCAAGTGGCGGTGCGCCCGATGATGTACCTGGCGGTCACTTACGACCACCGCGTCGTGGACGGGGCAGATGCGGTGCGCTTCCTGGTGCGGGTCAAGGACCTGCTTGAGGACCCGGGCAGGCTGCTGGTGCACGCGTAGGAATGACTACTCTCAAGCGGCCTAGGCCCGAACTGCCTGACGATTCTGAGTTGGCAGGGGCCGCGGTTTCACCCGAGAAAATTCTTGAGTTAGGTGAGAGAGCTGTTACCGATCTAGATCGCGATTGGAGTTTTCGCAGGCAATACACTTCCGAATGGAGACAATCGCTGATTAGAGCTGTGGCGTCGCTCAGGGATCGGATCGGGTCCAGCGGAAGTAGCCAACACGGGGCAGCGGCCGAAGTTAGGCTACTACTTCAGTATCCCGTTCTGACCGATTGGTATATCTCAACCTTCGATCCGGATCCATCACTCAAGGAGATCGAGGCTTCGACGTGGGCTGGAGATCTTGCCGATTCAGTCTCATTTTTTGCAGGAGCTGCCATAGGCTGTGTTGTAGCAGTTCTGTGTTTTGCCACTCTAGCGTTTGGCGTGGAGACTCCGAATCGGCTTTTTGTGATCGCATGTGCCGTGACTGGTGGTGCTGTCCTTGCCGGTAGCTTCGCCTTAGTCGGTTACGGACTGTACAGAATATATGTGTCATATGGTTCATATTGGCAGGACCGAGAAGAACGTTGGCGTACGGGAATAGAACGTCGAACGCCACCTTGGAAAAACATAAGGTGGTACGTTTACGGCATGGCTTCGATTCTGTTGGCTTCCGCGGTCGCTCTTGCTTATCTCGTTGCTCGCGGGCTGGTCGTGACTATTGGAGACTACGAACCCGCGATACGACTTGCTGCTATTACAGCAGGCGCTGCAGGTGTAGTGCTATTCGGCTTGGGTACGTGGCCTATCGTGCAGAGAATTGTCGCGGACGGCGAGGTAGCAAGACGTAACGGGAGTTCACCTAAATTAATCCCACCGAGAATTGCCGTAACTGTGTCGCCCGCGATTGTGAGCGTGGTGTTGTTATTGATAAATTGGCTGTTTGTACGCCGGACATAGATCAAATTAATCCAGCCCGAAGCTCTTCGCTGCCATGTCTGTCAGGTAGCGGCCGATGACGAGGGAGGACGTGGCGCCGGGGGAGGGGGCGTTGAGGACGTGGATGGCGTTCTCGGACTGCTCGATCTTGAAGTCGTCGAGGAGCTTTCCCGTGCGGTCCACGGCCTGGGCGCGCACGCCTGAGCCGCCGGGGACGAGGTCGCCGGACTTCACCTCCGGGATGAGGCGCTGGAGGTCCCTCACGAAGACGCCCTTGCGGAGCGAGCGGTTGATCTCCATGAACCCTGTCCGCCAGTGCTGGCGGGCCATGCGCCAGAAGCCAGGCCACGCCAGAGTGCCCCAGAACTCGCTAGGGCGGAGGACGGTCTTGCGGTAGCCTTCACGCGCCGTCGCTAGCACGGCGTTGGGGCCGGCCTCGGTGAAGCCCTTCATCGTGCGAGTGAAGTGGACGCCCAGAAACGGGAACTGCGGGTCCGGCACGGGGTAGATAAGGCCCTTCACAAGCCGCTCGGCATCTTTGGTCAGAGAGAAGTACTCGCCGCGGAACGGGATGATGCGGACGTCGGTCTTGACGCCCATCATGCGCGCGACGATGTCGGAGTGCAGGCCGGCGCAGTTGATGACGTGCTTTGCACCGTATGCGCCGCTCGATGTTTCGAGTGTGATCTCCGCGCCCTTGCGGACGACTTTGTTCAGCTTCGACTTGAAGTGGACCGCGCCGCCGCGGGATTCCACCTTCTTCTGGTAGACCTGTGCGACCCTGACGAAGTTGACGATGCCGGTGTTGGGCGCCCACAGGGCCTTGATGGCTGCGACGTGTGGCTCGATTTCCTTCAAGCGCTCGCCGGAAACCATTTCGAGGCCGGGTACGTTGTTGGCCGTCCCGCGCTCATGGAGGCTCTGGAGGCGCGGCAGCTCGTCTTCACGAGTGGCGACGATGACCTTGCCGCAGCGGTCGTAGGGGACGCCGTTCTCCTCGCAAAAGCGGACCATCCCGGCGCGGCCCTCAACGCAGAATTTTGCCTTGAAGGAGCCGGGCTTGTAGTAGATGCCGGAGTGGATGACGCCTGAGTTGTGGCCGGACTGCTGCGTTGCGACCTCGGCGCCCTTTTCGATGACGCCAACCTTGAGGTTGGGGAAGCGTCCCAACAGGTCCATGGCGGTTGACAGGCCGATCAGGCCCGCGCCGATGACGGCGATGTCGTACGTCTTATCAGGCAAGTGCGGCTCCTCCACGCTTTCTCGCAAACCGGACAAAGCTAGCACAAATTGATGGTGGGCCAGTCTGCTCTTCTGCCCACACCCTGACCCTCTCCCTGCCAGGGAGAGGGGATTCGTAGAGCAGCGGACATAGCGTCTGATAACTTGTGCTGCGTGACAGGACATTCGCACAAACGAATACCCCCTCAGCCGCCAAAGTGCGTCATGCTCTTCGTGACCTGCCTTGTTGACCAGATGGCGCCACAGGTGGGCGAAAGCGTCGTACGGGTGCTGGAGCGGCTGGGAGTCGAAGTGTCGTTCCCGCGCAGCCAGACGTGTTGCGGGCAGCCTGCGTTCAATAGCGGTTACCGCGCCGACGCGAGGCCAGTGGCGAAGCGGTTCCTGGACGTGTTTGAGGGCGATGACCTGATTGTCACGCCGTCGGGGTCCTGCGCCGCAATGGTGCGGAATTTCTACCCTGAACTGTTTCACGACGACCCGAAGCTGCTTGCCCGCGCCCGGCGCACAGGTGAAAGGGTCTGGGAGTTCTCAGAGTTCATTGTTGACGTACTCGGACGATCAGACTTGGGCGGGCGGCTGGAGGGCTCGGCGACGTATCACAAGTGTTGCCACTTGCTGCGGGAACTTGGCGTAGACAGGCAACCAGAAGCGTTGCTGAAGGGCGTCAAGGGGCTGGAACTCAGATCGCTGAGCCGCGCCGAAGTGTGCTGCGGTTTTGGCGGGACGTTTTCGGTGAAGATGGCCGACATCTCGACCGCGATGATGAACGAAAAGCTGGACAGCGTGCAGGCTACGGGCGCTCGGATGCTGATAGCGGGAGACGCGGGCTGCATCATGCACATGCAAGGCGGGCTGAGGCGCCGGGGCCAGGACACCGAAGTCGTCCACATTGCCCAGTTGCTCGACCGTGCGACGGTCCGACCCACACCCTAACCCTCTCCCTGCACGGGAGAGGGAGGTCGTGAGACAAGTTCAGGATGAAATGGTAAAGCGCTGATGGAAGTCAAGTCTGGCGAGTTCCGCAAAGTCGCTGCGGCGACCATGACAGACCCGCGCCTGCAAGAGGCGCTCGACGGCGTCTACACGGGTTTCTACAAGGGCCGTATCGTCCAGGCGCTGACGACGGACAGGTGGGAAGAGCAGCGGGAGCAGGGGCGGGCGATCAAGGCCCACGTGATCGAGAACCTTGATTACTACCTGGGCATGTTCACTGAAAACGTTGAGAAGAACGGCGGGCACGTTTACTTTGCAGCCAATGCTGCAGAGGCCGCCAGGTACGTTGTTGACCTGGCGAAGTCACGCGGCGTGAAGACGGTCATAAAGAGCAAGTCCATGGTCTCGGAGGAGATGGGGCTGAACAACGTACTGGAAGCCGCCGGCGTCGAGCCGGTCGAGACGGACTTGGGCGAGTACATCATCCAGCTGGCGCGCGAAGCGCCGTACCACATCATCGCCCCGGCGATACACAAATCGAAGGAGCAGGTGGCGGACCTGCTTGCGCCGCAGTCCGGCGGGCAGAAGGTGGAAGAAATCGCGGCACTCACAAGGCAGGCGCGTGAGCAACTGCGGCCTGTGTTTCAGCGGGCTGACATGGGCGTGACGGGCGTGAACTTCGCAGTGGCAGAATCGGGGTCCGTCGTCATCGTCACGAACGAGGGGAACGGGCGCATGGCGACCTCCGCGCCGCGCATCCACATGGCGTGCATGGGCATGGAGAAGGTCATACCGTCTGTCCGCGACCTGGCGTTGTTCCTGCGCATACTGATCAGGTCGGCGACAGGGCAGCGCATATCGAACTACGTGAGCATGATTAACGGACCGCGGAGGCCCGACGAACATGACGGGCCGGACGAGTTCCACCTTGTCATCGTCGACAACGGGCGCCTCAGGCTGCTGGCTGACCCGGCGCTGCGCGAGGCGCTGTACTGCATCCGTTGCGGCGCGTGCATGAATGCGTGCCCGGTATATCGCAAGGTTGGCGGGCACAGCTACGGGTGGGTGTACCCAGGGCCCATCGGCGCTGTCGTGACACCAGCGATGACGGGGCTGAAGCAGGCGAAGGACCTGCCGTTCGCGTCGTCGCTCTGCGGAGCGTGCCGTGAGGCGTGCCCGGTCAAGATTGACCTGCCACGCATGTTGCTTGAACTAAGGTCGCAGGCGGTCGAGGGCACTGCAGGGAACATCAAGCATCAGCCGGAGGCGCGGAATCCTGAAGGGCCCGCCGAGCGCCTGGTCTGGCGAGCGTGGCGGTTTGGCATGGGCGGACGTATGAGGTTCGACCTCGGGGCCCGACTTGCTAGAGTTGCGCTGTTGCCGGTGGCGCGCCGCGGGTGGCTAAAGAAGGCGCCGGGGCCCGCTTCAGGATGGACAACAAGCCGTGATTTCCCGCTGCCTGCGGCCAGGTCGTTCAGGTCAAGGTTCAAGCGCGTGAAGCGTGCGGCAGCAAGGGAGCGGACGATGGGCGGGGGACACGGGGCATGACCGACCGAGGCGCGTTTCTCCGCGCTGTCCGAGTCGTCCTGGACCGTCGCGATGAGGCTCCCTCTGTGGCGCCTGAGACCGGGTTGTCGGTTGGCCGCGATGAGCTGCTCGCTGAGGCGGAACGCGTGAGAGCCGAGGCGGCGAGGCGTGCAGGGCCGCTGTTGGATGCGCTGGCGGAGTCGGCGGCTAAGAACGCCTGGAAAGTGGTGCGGGCAAGGACTAATGAGGACGCTGCGGAGGCTGTTGCCGCGGCATGTCGCAGCGCCGGCGCCAAATCGGTGGTGCGGTCAGACCACAATGTGTTCACGCGCTCTCCTGTCGACAGGGCATTGGCCGCGACTGGCGTGCAGGTAACTGTGCTGGGGCGCGGCGGGACGGCGAGCGACGCCGGGCGCGGGCGACTCAAAGCAGAGGCATTTGCCGTAGATGCAGGCATCACTGGCGCTGACTACGCAATTGCCGAGACTGGGACGATCGCGCTGCACCCGCGTGCCGGGCTGTCGAGGCTGGTGTCGCTCGCACCGCCGGTACACATCGCTGTCGTCGAACGAGGGTCAGTGTTACCGTCGCTGGACGAGCTCTTCGTGCTGGAACGTGAATCACTGCTGCGAGGCGAGCTGCCGAGCTACATGAACCTTATTTCAGGGCCCAGCAGGACCGGCGACATCGAGGCGACGATCGTCCAGGGCATCCACGGGCCTCTGGAAACGCACCTGGTGCTTGTGGGGTAGGGCGAGAGGCTCGCGCTTATCTGCCGCCAGGCGGCTTTGACGACGTCAGAGTGACGGTGCGCACGATCTCTTCCGCGACGCCGGCGATCAGTTCCCTCGTCCTCGCCATAGCATCGGCCAGAGGCATCGGGCCGTTCACCAGACTGAACACGGCGTCTATGCCCAGGTCGTGCATCTGATGGAAGCCTTCGCCCAGTGAACCTGCGATGGCGATGACCGGGATGCCGCGCTTCTTGGCAAAGCGGGCGACGCCGACCGGGGCTTTGTTGAAGGCCGTGGAACGGTCTATCTGACCCTCGCCAGTGATGACGAGGTCTGCACCGGGCAGTTTGCCTTCGAGGTCTACGGCTTCGAGGACGATGTCCACGCCGGGGCGCAGCTCAGCTTTGAGGAAGGCCATGAGGCCTGAGCCGAGCCCGCCCGCGGCGCCCGCGCCAGGCCTGTTTCGCACGTCCGCACCCATATCGCGCTCGATGACGTCTGCGTAGTGTGAAAGGGCGGCATCCAACTGCCGGACCATTTCGGGCGTCGCTCCCTTTTGCGGGCCGAAGATGGCGGAGGCGCCTGTGGGACCGCAGAGCGGGTTGTTGACATCGCAGGCGACGGTAATTTTCGACTCCTTGAGGCGCCGGTCCATGCCGGACACATCAATGCGTGCCAGGCGCGCGAGGGCGGCGCCGCCGGGCGGCAGGTCACGGCCTTGCGCGTCGAGCAGACGCGCGCCAAGGGCCTGCGCCATGCCTGCGCCGCCGTCATTGGTTGCCGAGCCTCCGATGCCAACAATGAATTTTCTGTTGCCGGAATCAAGTGCGACCCTGATGAGATCGCCTGTGCCGCGCGTGGTCGCCAGCAGCGGGTCACGCTCTTCGAGCTTAAGCAGGGCCAGCCCGGAGGCGCGCGCCATCTCGATGACGGCCGTCGCGCCGTCCCCAAGCGAGCCCCATTGTGCGGCAACGGGCTTGCCGAGTGGGCCAGTGACGGTGGCGGCCTGGACATGGCCTCCCGAGCTGTCTACAAGGGCCTGCAATGTGCCGTCGCCACCGTCGGCGACGGGGACGATGACAGTCTCGACGGCAGGCAGCGCCCGTTTGACGCCCTGCTCGATAGCGCGGGCGATTTCGGTCGCGGTGAGGCTTCCTTTGAAGCCCTGGGGGGCGATGACGATCCTGTTGAGTTTCATGTCACTATGATTGCAGTGGTCTGTGTAAGTTCAGCAGAGGACATCTGCTTGGCGGCCGTCACTTGAGCATTGAGGCATGCGAGTGCGTGCAGCTTGTTTCTGTATTGCCGGATGTGCACGGCAAATAGGAATGAAACATGGTCACAGCGCCGTACGGCGGGGAGGCATTCGCGTTGATTCTTTTTCGATTATTTCCGTGATGGCGCGTACGGTGCTGTCGAGGTCGTCTTCTTTGTTAGTGATGACATAGTCGAATGAGTTGGCCTCGGCCATCTCTTTCTTTGCGGCGGCGAGCCGGCGGGCCATGTCAGCTTCAGTGTTGACCCCACGGTTGACCAGGTGTTTCCGCAGTACCTCCTCAGAAGGCGGCTTGACGAACACGAACACAGCCTCGGGGACGATTTCACGGATGCGGCGTGCGCCCTGGACATCAACGCGGACCATGACGTGTTTGCCGCGTGCAAGGGCGTCCCGGACTTGCTGCCTGGGCACGCCGTAGTAGTTTCCGTAGACCTCAGCCCACTCAAGGAGCTGGCCCTTAGACCGCATGTCGAGAAACTGGTCTACGGAGACAAAGAAGTGGTTGATCCCGTCCCTCTCGGCAGGCCTCGGCGCACGGGTCGTCGCGGTCACGGTGAAATGGTGGTCATTGCCCAGTTGCGCCATGCGTTCGAGCAGTGTGTCTTTGCCGACACCTGAGGGCCCGGACAAGACGACGATCAGTGGGGTGGTTTTAGGCGTCGTGCGGTCACTCCGCGAGGCCGCCGACCCTCCTGAGGTCGTCCCAAAAGCCCGGGTACGACTTGCCGGCAGCTTCGCCATTAGTGACCCTCACCGTCGTGTCTGATACCAGGCCCGCTACCGCCAGGCTCATGGCGAGGCGGTGGTCGCCGCGACTTGAGAACTCTCCGCCTTTGAGGACACCTTTGCCATCAATGGACATGCCGTCGGCGTGGGCTTCCGCGCTCACCCCGGCGGAGGTCAGCCAGTCTACCGTAGCTGCGAGGCGGTTGCTTTCCTTGACGATGAGCTCGCGTGCGTCACGGATGCGGGTCTCACCTTCAGCCATGGCTGCGGCGACGGCGAGGACAGGGACTTCGTCTATCAACGCTGGGATGATCTTGCCGGCAATTGTTGTACCTCGTAGCCTGCTTGAGCGGACCGTTATGTCTGCCGCCGGTTCGCCTGCAGCGTCCCGTTCGTCATCAACGCTTATGTCAGCGCCCATGGCTTTCAGCACCTCGATGGCTCCTGCGCGAGTGGGGTTGATGCCGACGTTGCGTATGCAAAGCTCGGCGTCAGGGTGGATGGCGGCAGCGACCATCCAGAAGGCGGCGGATGATGTGTCGCCCGGCACCTGTACGTCTATGGCTCGCAGTCCGCCAGGCCTCACTGTCACCGAGAGGCCTTTGGAAGTGATGTCGGCCCCCATCGCGCTGAGCATGCGCTCAGTGTGGTCACGGGAGGGGGCGGGTTCGTGGATAGCGGTTTCGCCTTTGGCCCTGAGTCCTGCGAGCAGGATGGACGACTTCAGTTGTGCGCTTGCGACGGGCATGCGGTAGCTGATGCCGACCAGCGCTCCTCCAGCGAAGACCAGGGGAGCGAGTGTGTCTGGTTTGCCGTCGATAACGCCTTTGCGGCCGTGTATGACGGCGCCCATTGCCGTGAGTGGCTCGACGATGCGGCCCATCGGACGGTTGCGGAGCTGTTCAGCGCCGGTAAGCACTGCGAGGAAGGAATGGCCGGCGAGGACGCCGGACATGAGCCGCATCGTTGTGCCACTTTCGCCTGCATCGAGCATATCGGGCGGCTCAGAGAGGCCGCTATTGCCCTGGCCGTGGACAAGGACGGTATCGCCGCCTGTGCCTTTAGACGTGTAGCGTTCAATCTTGACGCCAAGGAGGCGCAGCACGTTTATTGTGGCTTCGCAGTCCTCGCCCGGTGCGTAGTTGGTTACCTGGCCGGCGCCCCGGGCGATGGCGTTGAATATCGAGGCACGGTGGGAGACCGATTTGTCGCCCGGTGCGATAAGTTCGCCTCGGAGTTTTTTGGGACGTGCGATGGTGTAGGTGGTCATGGGCCTTCGGCTGCGCCGTGCTGGTTAACCGGCTATTCGCGATAAGCGCACCTAGATCTAATGCAGAAAATGTGCCATTTCATGTACCCGGAGGTCCTGAAACAAGTTCAGGATGACATTTTCTGGATGGCTATTAGTTCAGGCGGCGGCGGTCGTAGGAGTGCGGGTCAGATTTCTTGCGCTCTCGCCCAAGCATCTTTGAGGCCGCGCTGCCGAGGAACATCTGCATCATGCCGTCGCTTGCGGTCGGTAATGGCTCGCGCAGCGTGTTGCTCTGCGATATGCCGGCTTCCATGCGGGCCCTGGCTTCCCAGGCGGCGATGAGCGCATTTGCCAGGGGCCCGTCAGATGAGTCCCGTGACTCGTCTTGGGCCATGGACCTCAGCTGCTGGAGCTGTCCGATCAACTCGTCTATCCAATGCGTCATCATGTCTGCATTCGTGCGGAGCATCCCGTGGGTCAGGGCCGGGTCGGTATCGGCCAGGTGCGTCATGCGGTCGAACTCATCCCCCGCGAACTGGGCGATCTCCCGCCACGAAGGGCTCTTGGCCGTAGAAAGCATTAGCGCGGCCGAGAGGACTGTGGGCAGACCACGCATAGCGGTGACGAAGCTATCGTGCTCGTCCCGGTCAACGAAGAAGGCTTTGGCCCCGATGCTTTCCACCATACGGACGACCGCGGACACGGCATCGCCCGGGGCTTTGGCGCCCGCGACGATGGCGTACTTTGTGCCCTGAAAGATCGCGGGAGAGGCGTCTTTTTTCCCGGCTGCGCCGGGCTTGACGAGGGGGTCGCCCCCGACGAAGCCTGCGTGTTTGGGCAGGATCTCGTCCGCCCAATCAAGCACCTGGCGCTTGGTGGATGCGGTGTCTGTCACAACGGCGCCAGGTTTGAGGTGTGGAGCAATAGCTTCGAAGACGTCCTTGACTGCGGCAGCTGGCACAGCGAGGACCGTGAGGTCTGAGTCGCGGACGGCGTCGTCAAGGTTCCACTCGGAGCGATCAACCGCACCGTTCTTCTTTGCTTCATTGTGGGTCTTAGGGTCTGCGTCGTAACCGACAAGTTCTGCTTTGCCGTTGTGGGCGGCGCGCAGGGCCATGCCCAGAGAGCTGCCGATGTAGCCGAGTCCCACTATGGTGATTTTTTGCATTGGCTGGCGCCTCATGTTGTAGTGTGCGTCTAATGGAGACTGTCACGACAGACGCTTCTGGTCAAGGTTACGCCGGTATCAAAGTATTGGATGCCCGACTATGACCCGGGCGACTGCATTGGCAATCGGGGCCAGGAGGCCAGAAAGGATACTGACAGGCGTCAAGACATCAAGCAAGAGCAGAAGGAAGAGTGGTATCGGCCCAAACCTTTCGATCCTTTCGAACGAGGCACCAAGAGGGCGAGGCAGGACTGCCACAACGGCTTTGAACCCATCGAGGGGGACCAGCGGGACGAGGTTGAAGATAGCTAAGACGACATTGAACAGGATGGCGTAGGAGAGCAGGTCGCCGATGCCCTCGGCCGGCGACCGGGGCACGCCAGCCAACAAGAACGGCCACTGCCAAGTGACCAGACCCACCCGGATTGGCAGCGCAAGCACAAGGGCCGCCAGGAGGTTGGAAACAGGCCCGGCAATAGAAACCAGGCCCATGCCAGTGCGCATGTCCCCTCGGAAGTTGGCGGGGTTTACCGGTGTGGGCTTGCCCCAGCCGAACCCAGCGATGAGGAACAGAAGGCTGCCCGCAGGGTCGAGGTGCTTCCTGGGGTCCAGCGTAACCCTCCCCTGGCGCTTGGCCGTCGTGTCGCCCAGTTGAAGGGCGGACCAGGCGTGGGCCGCTTCGTGAACGGCCACCGCAGACACTATTCCCGCGGACCCGGCGAACATCAGCCAGAGCCATGCCCCTGGGTTATCACGGAGGAGATCAAAGTATCGGAGGAGCATGAGTTAGACCGGGCAAGCATGAGGGCGCGGAAGACGAGGATAAGTACGGAAGGCAGACCGTGCGATGAGGGCAAAGCCGTGTGACGTGTAGTTCGAGGCAGGCCCACCTGGGCGAGGCCTGAACAACGGGCGCAGTAGATTAATCGTCGTCGTCGTCATCGCCCTCATCGGGGTCAGGCTCGCGGCCCGGCGCAGTGTGTCCGCCGCCCGCGTTTGAGGGCAGGAGGGCGATGTGCTCTGACTTCGGTTTGCGTGGTTCGAGCTCCGAGATGGCTTTCCGGAGGCTATCTAGTTTGTCCATGTCTTGAGATGCGAGGTCAAACACCAACCCAGATACAGGCATGTCACGCAGCAGGGGGAGGTCGTCTACTGAGGGCGGAGTTGAGAGTTCCAGGAAGAAGTGTTTTGAGTACATGGACACTTTTTCCTGGATGGCCAGCACCTGGGCCAGCGTGAGCGGCCATTCAACATCGTGGCCACGCAGGAGGAGGAAGTCAAACGGCATGTCTTCGATGGCGTGCGCCCTGGGTTCGGTGACTGTCTCTGGCAGGACGAAGCCGCGTGCCAGGTCATCGTCGCGAAGAGTTATGCCTGGGGCGGAGCCGGACTCGATGAGGATGAAGTCGCACCCGGCCTCTTTGAGTGTGTCGAGGTCCGCCGGGCTGCAATCGGAAAGGGACACACCCCACATCTCGGCCCCGTCCGGGACAGCAGACGCAGGCCGTCCTCCTTTCTTAGAGCGAAGGAGTCCTATGTCTACGTGGGACAGGGCGTCGGCAGGCTTGCCGCTGCTTTCGAGCAGTCCAACAACCAGCATGACGGGGTTGCGTTTGCGCTCATGCACCTGCCCAAAGCCCATCCTCTGAGGGGCGTTATGGCCGAGTGTGCTGAGCCGGTCTGAAAATTTGTTCAAGCCTTTGCTTCTCCTGAATCGCCCGGGGACTGCTTCCGTTGTTGGCGTAAGAACTCTTCGAGGTCCCGGACGAGCGCGGCCGGGTCCGCCTGTTCCGCTGGCTGGTCGGTTGACGGCTGAGAACGCCTTGTTTCTGCGTCGTACTCTTCTTCCAGGCGTTTGACATAAGCCGCAAGGTCCTTTTGGCCGTCCAGGGCCCGCGCGAGTCCAACGCTAAACTCCTCAGCCTCGCGCCCCAGCCTGGCGAGGTTGAGCTTCTTCGGTAGCAGCGATTGCATTTCCCGGAGGAGTGCGTGGCTGACTGCCGGGTTGTATGCGACCTGGACGTAGTGCGGGCAATGGCCCCACAGGCTCACCTGCGGGATGCCGCGCTTGCCCAGCGCTTCCATCAACACCGACGTCATGCTGGACGGGCCTTCGTAATTAGGCGGATGGAACCGGATGTGCTCAAGGCCGGGGCCCAGGTTCAACCTGCTGGCAGACCCTGCGACCTTGGTGGGACGGGTGTGAGGCGTCTGAGCGAGCAACGCGCCCACGACTAGTAGCAACTCGGCGCGGCACTCCAACGCAAGCTGGACGACCGCCTCAGCATAGGTGCGCCACTTCGTTTGAGGCTCTGCGCCAGTGTGGATGAGGATGTCGCGCGAGCCGGCGTGGCCGTGGTCTGCAGCGCGCCAGTAGTAGAACGAGTTTTGCTGCCATGCGATGCGGCGGTTGCCGTCTGGCGCAGTGCTAACTATGGGGCGTTGTCGTGAGAAGTCAAAGAACTCTTCGGCGTCCAATGAAGCAAACTTTGTGGCCGGGAGCTGGCGGATGATCTCCTGCACAGCGCGCGTGGCGCCCTCAGCAGCGTCGGGCCACCCGGATAGGGCGACGATGAGCATGCTGCGGCCGAGTGATGGCCGTTCTGAGTATTCGATGGTGGGCAAAGGGTCAGGTCAGGGCGGCGGTTATGGTTTCTAACGCCGCTGGACTGGAACGACTGAGTTTAGCACCCGCCTCGCAGCCCCTGGCTGTCGCGGCAATTGATGTGACGGCGCTGACCGCTATGAGGAGTAGTAAGCCTTGCGCTGGCCGAGGTAGTCAACGAGAGAGCGGTCGTATGGGAGCACCGAGCAGTCGTACGGCGGGAACTGCGGCGCACCGGCCGATGATGCCGGCGTGTGCTCCGAGAGCCGTTTCACTGCCAGCGCAGCAAGCCTTGGGAGGGACGCTACGTCTTCAGCGTTGTACCGGACCAGGGTCGGCATAGCGCCGGGTTCGCCATCCTGCGACATGCGCCACAAAGTGACAGCGTCGGCGCCTCCCAGGTTTGCCAGCACGGATGAGCGCCCCGTGCTTGTCATTCGTTCAATGCGCTTTAGGCCGCCCCTGTAGCCCAGGCGGCCAAGGACGTGGCGCAGGTCCACATGCGCCGCTCCGGAAAAGATGTCCGCGCCGAACTCAGCGGCGAGGAACGGCAGGTCGAACGCTGCGCCGTTGAACGTGACGATGAGTTTGTACCTGGCGAGGGTTTCCGCCAGGCCGTCCATGTTGTCGCCCCTGATAAAGGCCCGGTAACCACTGATATCCAACAGTCCCACGACCGTGACGTGCGACCCCGCAGGAGAGAGGCCTGTGGTCTCGATGTCGAGGAACACGGTATCCGCGGCGAAGTCATGGTAAATGCGCCACCGTTCTGCCGACGGCAGGGTGTCTGCGAAGTAGCGGGCATCTCTGGCCTCAAGCCGGCAGATGGACTCGCGCAGTGCGGCCTCGTGGCGAGGTTGCGCGGCCGCCGATTGCAGCAGGTCGAACCAGGTCAAGATCCCCTGGCGCCACCAGGCGGATTCCTTGACCGGCCCAATGCCCTTGAGGTGTTGAAACGTGTGTATGAGCATGGCGGACTGTACCTGGAGTCCCGCCATGATATGGGTTCCCGAAAGGAATGCCTCGTCCCGCGTCAGGCGCCCGGCTCAGGCTCGCCGCCGGCAAATCGGGGGCCCAGCGCAGCCGACAGCGTGTCTGTCATGAGCTTCTGTTCGCCTTCATATATGACGATCAACTTGCCGCGACGATAGAAATGTGGCGTGGCCCTCCAATTGACGTATTTCAGGCCTATGCCTGAGCCATCTGGCGAGACTTTGCTGGCGGCAGCCTCCGCCTCAGCTTCGGAAGAGAACTCGTAGGCCAGCACCTTCTCGCGGCTCGCGGTGATGAGCGCGCTTGTTGTATTGAACAGGCCCGCGTCTATGCGATCCGGCATTGCGAGGTCCTGTACGCTCAACCCCGCGGCTGTCAGGCTTTTCGAAAGGGTTTCGATGCTGTCTGCGGCGGGTACAGGCTTGCCACAGGCTGTCAACTCGGCGGACAGCAGGGCCAGCGCCACAATGAAGGGTATGGCACGGAGCCGGATTGCTGTGAATGGTGTGGAGGCCATTGTCTGGCGCATTGCTGATTGGATGCTGGACTGGGACGGGATGCCTGCGTTGAACCGACTTGTTTGCCTTCAAAAGCGGGTCACGCAGCACAGATTGTCACAGGCGGAATGCCCAGTACGCCGGAGGGGCCGCACTCAACGCCTCTGGTAGGTGACTCGCAGAATGCCCATCGCGAGTGCATGCCCGCGAATGGCGGCCAGCAGTTCAGAGACGCTTGCGCCGCCCGGTAGGTTTATCTCCTGGTCCAGGGCGTACACATAGAAGCGGTACTCGTGTGCAGGGCCTGCAGGCGGGCACGGCCCGCGGTAGCCAACCGTTCCGGCGCTGTTCTTGCCCTGAACGGCGCCGTTGTTTAGGCGGTCAAGGCGCTCAACCCCTTCAGGCAGCGACCGCGCATTTGCCGGCAGGCTGTAGACGAGCCAATGGGTAAAGACGCCGCGTGGCGCGTCAGGGTCGTCCATGACGATGGCGAAGGACCTCGTGAGCGGAGGCGGCTCGCCCCAGCGGATGTGAGGTGAACGGTCGGCGCCGTCGCAGGTGAACTGAGTGGGCACAGGGGCGCCAGGAGTCAGGGAGTCGCTGAATACTGGGAGGTCCAGCACGACGGAGTCTTGGGGCGCGGCAGGCGTAGGCGTTGGGACTGTCCTGGCGCACATGGTCAGAGCAAGGACAGCGAACAACAGAGTCAGGACTGAATAGGGTATGAACCTCCACACGGTCGCCCCCAAGAAGCGGCAGTGATGTAAGCCTCGCACCTGAGTCTACGGGACATGGGGCATGTGCAGCCTTGCTCGGAAGGAGTTTTGTTGTGCCCTTACCTCAACCCTCTTCCGGCGGGAGAGGGAGAACGTAATGTGGCGGACGATTTCGTGCGGTGAGACGATGTACGGTCGCCGGGCGATGTGTAACCAGCCGCCGCTAGTAACGGAGCAACAAGGTGAAGATAACCAAGGTCACGCCGTGGCTGACGGCAACTTCGTACGCTGCACGTGAATACGTGTTCGTGCAGGTGGAGACCGACGAGGGCATCACCGGTTGGGGCGAGGTGACGACTTACCCCGGCCCCATCGCCAACAAGGCGGTCGTCGGCATGATCGGGTCGGTCAACGACCTGATCAGAGGCGAAGACCCGGCGCGCATTGAGGCCATCTGGCACAAGGTGTTCCGGCAGTTCACTTACGTGGGTACCAGGGGAGCTGCCTGCGCAGCGACGAGCGCGATAGACATTGCGCTGTGGGACATCCGAGGCAAGGTGCTCGGGCTGCCAGTCTGCGACCTCCTTGGCGGGCCGCTGCGGGACTCAATCCCCCTTTACACGCACCCGCCGGAGGCGTCGGACCCGGTCGTAGCTGCCCGCGACGCCAGAGCGATCTCACGCGCCGGCTACAAGGCGCTGAAGTTCGACCCGTTTATGCACGGTATCTTCGACAGGCACACGGGTTACTTGAACGGCGAGCTTGACAGCAAGACCGAAGAGGAGGGCGTTGAGATCACCGCGGCCGTGAGGGAAGCTGTGGGGACGGGCGTCGAGATCCTGATTGACGCGCACTCAATGTACAACGTGCCGACGGCGATAAGGCTCGCCAACCGGCTGGCGAAGTACAACATCACCTGGTTTGAGGAGCCCGTCCCGCCCGAAAGCTACCACGCTCTGCGGCAGGTGCGAGAGGCGACTGCGACGCGCATATGCGTGGGAGAGAGGCTGCACACCAGGTGGGAGTTCCTGCCTGTGCTGGAGGACCGCCTGGCGGACTACCTGATGCCAGACGTGACGTGGACGGGCGGGATATCGGAGCTAAAGAAGATTTCGACGTTTGCTGAGACTTACTACGTGCCGATCTCGCCCCATGATGCAAGCGGGCCTATTAATGTGTTGGCCGGCGCCCACGTGATGGCGACGACGCCGAACCTGTACCGCCTCGAGACGAGCAGGGCGGACCTGAGCATTTATAACGTGTTTATTGACAAACCGCTGGTGGTGCGGAACGGTGAGCTTGTCCTGCCAAAGCGGCCGGGCCTCGGGGTGGAACTGGACCTCGATTACCTGAAGAAAAACCCCTCGAAGGGCTTCGGGGCGTGGTCGGCGCCTGAGAAGACGTTTGGTCAGAAGGGCGGCGCAGGCAAGGGGAAGCGGCGGAAGGCTTGAATTGGCTGACGCGGCTTGCCTTAACGAGAGGGCCCAGACAACCTGGGCCCTCTTCTTTCTGTCTGCTGTGGTGTTACTGGATGAAGAGGACGGAGAACTTGGCGTCAGCGGGCTGGTAGATCACCATGGGATTGGAGCCTCCATTTTGCACAACCTCAGCTCCAAACATGTTCGTGCATGTCACATCGACGACCACATCGGTTCCATTCGTCGCTACGGCTGTGGAGTCTTCGTAGCAGTAGAAAATCCCTGCAGGGTTCTGACGTGCGTTTATCTGGACAGTGCCGCCTAAGGCTCCTACACCAACGGTCATCAGGCCAGGGAATGTGACGACGTAATGACCTTCAGAAGTCTTGTTGATAAACGCCCGAGTGTCCTTCGTGTTCCAGTTGATTGCAGGATCCGGCGTGTAGTTTGCGGGCGGCATCTCCGCGTTGGAGAACACATAGGCTGCACGGCCTGTCGAACCGATTAGGCCTCGCAACCCTTGAGCACCAGCGTCGCCCTTATCACCGTTAGGGCCCTGCAGGCCTTGGTCTCCCTTCAGCCCCTGTGGCCCTGGTGCACCCTGGATGCCCTGCACACCTTGAACGCCCTGGTCACCCTTTATGCCTTGCGGGCCTGCAGGGCCAGCCGGACCCTCTTTGCCCTGCGGCCCGGCAGGGCCTTTAGGCCCAGCTGGCCCTTGAGGCCCCTGAGGGCCCGGCTTGCCGCTCATGTCCCAGGACACGTACTCCTCGAACCTGCGGCAGTCCTGTGGGCCCTCAGCCATACGGAGGTATCCGGTGAAACCGCGGACCTGCGCCAACTGCCTGTCGTTCTTGTTGGCGCGTTCCTTGGCGATACTGATGTAACAGGCACTGACCTTGTTGGACCGCTCAGGGTTGCCGTCCAACGGCCCGCTGGCCAGTGCCAACGGTGTGGTCACGGCGAGTGTGCCTAGCGCCACGGCGGCCAGCGCGGCCTTGAGAGTGGTTGTGCGGCTGCGGAAGATGCTGAACATATGCGTTGCCTCGGCTCCTTCGTCCGGCACTTGCGCAGGGGCGTTGCGGCCTGAGCGCCTTTGCCGGCTGTCCCAGTTGTCCTAGAGGCGCGACCGCACCCGGGATAGTGTCCGGTGGGGCCGTGCCGCGCTGACGTGGCCATTACGCACCGGGGCCGTGGGTAATTCTGCTAGGCGAGGAGCGCAGCACGCGTAGGTCGAAAGTCCCAGCCCACTGGGATAGGACGCAAGGCACACCCGGCAAACATGGGTGGCAGGTGGGCGACAGGGTGTGGAGAGGTGGTGAGGCCGGCCGGCTTCATTGAGGTGCAAGCCAAGCCGCCACCAACGATGACAAGAAGTGGGAGTGGAGCCAACGCCGAGACTTGAACTCGGGACCTGCCATTTACGAAACGGCTGCTCTACCAGCTGAGCTACGTTGGCGCACGAGACAACGATTAGTTTAGCGCAGCACTGCGCCTCTGCGACTGGTGCTGACGGGCGCAATCCGGCGCCACGGGCCGAGGCCATGCGGCCCTGGCACGCGGTGTCCACCACAGTGTTGGCCGGGCATATGGCGCAAGAAGGGTTGGAGTGTGCCCGCAGTGGCCGGTCGTGGCGGCCTACGAGACGGATTCCGCCAAAACCGGCATAGTCGGGGAACGGGCCACCGGAGACGGCGGGCCGTGCTGGCTGGATGGCGGCTGGCCGGGAACCGCAGTCTTCCAGCCCGGTACGAACCCGCTGTCTCCGGTGGCCTGACCGCGCTAAAGCGCCGCGCCGTTTTGTCAGTCGTGTGGCAGGGTGCCGGCCTGGCGCACCGTCTTGAGCAACACACTGCAATCACGGGCAACGCCGTTTGGGGGACTGAGATATTGAGCCGCATCGTCCAGTTTTCCCAGCCCGCACCCACGGTTGGCCACCGCGCGGACGTACCAGATGAGGCGGAGGCGTCACGCTTCGCCCTTGACGTGGAGAGGCTCTCTTCCAATGTGCTGACGACAGTGGTGGCAGCGAAGCAGACGGCGCTGCTTGCGCTGTGCGGGCTGTTCGCCGAAGGTCACGTGCTACTGGAGGACCTTCCGGGAGTAGGCAAGACGCTGCTGGCGAAGACGCTGGCACGGTCTATAGAAGGGTCGTTCAAGCGGGTCCAGTTCACACCTGACCTGCTGCCGTCTGACATTACCGGCACAACGATTTTTGACATGCCGTCCGGCAAGTTCCAGTTTGTGGCGGGGCCTGTGTTTTGCAACATCCTGCTTGCCGATGAGATCAACCGGACCGGGCCGCGGACACAGTCAGCCTTGCTTGAGGCAATGGCGGAGTCGCAAGTGACAGTAGACGGCAACGTACAGGACCTCGCCAGGCCATTCATGGTGATCGCGACGCAGAACCTTTCGGAAAGCCATGGTACGTTCCCGTTGCCAGACTCTCAGAAGGACCGGTTCATGATCTCGATGGGCATCGGGATGCCGTCTGCGGAGCAAGAGGCGGAGATCCTGCAGCGTTCCCGGCATGGCACGCCAACCACCAGGTCTGTAATGACGACGGCGCGGGTCCTTGAGATGCAGGACCTCGTAAAGCGGAACGAAGTATCACACCCGGTGGTCGAATACATGGTCAATGTGTTGCGGGCGACAAGGACGCACCCAGAGGTCGAGTATGGCGCCAGTCCCCGGGGCGGCAGCGCGCTGCAAAGGGCATCGCAGTGCTGGGCGCTGTTCAGCGCCAGGCCGTTTGTCACGCCGGAAGATGTGCAGAAGATGGCGCCATATGTATTGGCGCACCGCCTGGGCATGCGGCCGGGCGTGGATGTCACAGCTGAGGTCGCCGTGGCTCAGGTGCTGGAGTCTGTGCCAGTGCCGGCGTAGGGCGGGTAGCCAGGCCCGACGCCAATGAGGCGTGTCTTTGGGCGCCAGAAGGTCAAGGGGATTTGATTACAAAGCGCGGATTGGGATTTGTGGCGGTTGCCGTTGCGGTGTTCTTCATCGCCAGCGCGACGAGGGTCGGCTGGGTACACATCGCCGACGCGGTCTTGTGGGGCGTTGTGCTGTTTTCAGCTGCGGTCCCATGGGTCTCGTTGCCGGGACTGAAGTTACGGCGCAGCGTTCAAGCACAAGGCCAGGCCGGGCTGGCAGGACCTGTCGAGGGTGCTGTTGTCCGCGTGGGCGTGGCGGTGCGGAACCGGTGGCCGGTTGCGCGGTTCATGGTCGCCACGAGGTTCCAGGCCGCAGACGTGAGAGGGGCCAGCACACGCAGATACTTCTTCCACCACCTGCCGGGACGAAGCGAGGTTGGTGCTACGAAAAACGTAGTTACCACCGTGCGTGGAGCTATGGAGCTTGGGCCCATAGTCATTGAGGCATCAGCGCCGTTCGGGCTGTTCAGGCGGCGGCGTACGGTGGGGAGCGTTGAGATGCTCCTTGTGTACCCGCGCTGGTATGAGATGAAGCACGCTGGCCTTGTGGAGACGACGCCTGGCGAAGACGAGAGCGCCATCAAGGCCAGGGTAGGCATGGACGTTTCCGGCGCCAGGCGGTACGTCGCCGGAGACCCAAGACGCAATATCCACTGGCGAAACACTGCGCGCTCGGGCCACATGATGGCGAAAGAGTTCGACACCTGGAGCGGCCGGCTCTATGTGATGGCGTTCGGCGCGGCTACGAACGGCGCAGCCCAGCCAGATGGCACTGCCTTCGACTACGCCGTGAGGGTCGCCGCGAGTGCGGCGCGGCCGCTCATGGCGCGCGGCGGCACGGTGATGGTGGCGGCGAACGGGCGGCTGGGCGCGGCGTTCACATCGTGGCCAGAATTGATGGCCGAATTGGCCCGGTTGAGGCCAGTGCCATCGCATGAGGGCGCCTCTTCGCTCGGGTTCCTGCTTCCACCGGGCGCCCGCGTGCTCGGTTTGCTGGTTCCGCAGGACACCGCAATGACAGCCGAGTTGGTCAGCCTGACGAGGCGAGGCCACGAAGTATCAGCGGTCGTCTTTCAAGGCTTCACTCAGGGTGAAGAAGTTGGCAGGGCGCTAGTACGGCTGACGAGCGCGGGCGCGGCAGTCGCGGTGTGCAAGGCGGGCGCAATAGAAGCAGCGATAACTGACATTGAGGCCGGGACGATCGCCGTTGTTGCGCGAAAGGGCGCAAGACAGGTTGCTCAGACCGGCATTTCCGGGGCTGTGGCCGCATGACCGGTGCGTTTGCAACTTCCGGAAACAAGGCGGACATTCTGTCCGGCAAGCCGCCAGCCATGTCGCGGGGCATATCCATTTACCGGCGCATATTTTCGGACCGGCCTGAGTCTTCGAAGCGGCTACGCGCACTGACGTTTGCAGCCTCCACATGGGCAGCAGTCGCACTTTCGTATGTCGCCGGGTCGCCGTGGCCCCTGCTGGCGTCCCCCGCGTTGGCCGTTGCCCACATCGTCAGCTACTTGATGCTCGACAGGCGTTTGCCGGCGCTTTCGGTGGTGATCGCGTCTGTGATCATTACGGCCGGGGTGCTGATGCGTTTCCAGCTTGTTGACGCGCTGCATGGCGGCCGTGTGCCTGTGGCGTACTTCATGCTCGTGTCATCCACGGCAGCGTGCTTCGAGGCCAGGACAAGGGGTGGGCTTTACACGCAACTAGTGTTCAGCGCACTTGTCATGTTCTTCGCAAGCGAGATGGCCTTCGGCAATGAGTTTGGAATGTTCCTGGGTATTTACCTCGTCTTCATCCTCGCCTTCCTCACCTTTGCGCACATGGCTGACCAGTCTAAAGACGCTGAGGTTGCACGGTTTCGGGGGACCTTGAGCGTGGCCGGATACTGGACCGGAGGGGCGGCGGGTCTCGGGATATGCACCGTCACTGCGTTCCTGCTCCTGCCGTGGGACGCCACACAGGCGCCACAGGCGGCGCAGATGTCGGTATTCCCCATCAACGGGGCGGAAGCAGGCGTACAGCCAGGCGTAAGCCCGGCTGATGCGGTGCGGGTCATGCAGGGCCAGAGCGCCCTCGGAGGCGGCTTGCCGGATGACGGCGGCACGGGCAGCCCGCAAAGTGGCGGCCTGGCGCCGTCAGGTCCAGGCAGTGAAGGCGTCCTGTCCGCGGCGGCCGGTCCACAGGCTGGCCCGGACGCGCAAGCCAGTGCAGGCGGCGAGGCCGTTGTGGCCCGGGTCCGGAGCGCGGTGGCAAGCTACTGGAAGGGTGAGTCCCTTGATACCTACATTCCTGGTGACGACAGAAAGGGGGTGTGGGTGAGGACGTTGCCACAGGGCCGGAGGCTGTCGAACCTGTTGCGGGATGATGAAGACGAACAGAACAGCCAGAAATATCTTCAGACGTTCTTCATCGACAGGGACCTGGACAGCCCGATAGCTGGGTATGACCCGGTTGCCTGGGCATTGCCATTGGATGGCCGTGGTCGGCCTGACCTGAGTGCAGGGACAGCATACCAAGCAGTATCGACCGTTCCTGACCTTTCGGCGGAAGGCTTGCGGGCCGACCAAGGGGAATGGCTGAGCGACGAATACTCTCGCCTGCCTGAAGGCTCGTCTGACCTGGAGGCGCTCACTGCGGCAGTTGTCCAGGACGCCGAGTCCGACTTCGACAGAGCGGCAGCCATCGCTTCATACCTGCACAACCTGGAATACGACGCCACCGCCGAGTCGCAGCTCCAGCCCTCTGCGCCGTTGACCGAATTCATCTCAGGGCAGCGGCCAGGGTCCTCCATGGACTTCGCCACTGCTTCGGTGCTAATGGCACGCGCGGCCGGGCTACAATCACGGGTGGCAACTGGCTACTTGCCAGGGAAGTTCAACCCGTACTCAGGCGCTAGCACCGTGGTAGAAAATGGAGCGCACGCGTGGGCGGAGGTGAGGTTCAGGGACGCTGGATGGGTGCCCTTTGACCCTTCGACCAGGCCGGACCTGCCTGTCCCGCCCGAAATTGCGAAACAGCCGCCGCACGGCCTCAGCACTCTGATCGAACACAGGCTAGGAGACAACATGGCGTCCGCGGCGTCAAGGACGCCTGGCGCCTTACAAGCGCTGTGGCGGGCATTGACTGAGAGCTGGGCTACCGGAGCAGCCGCGGGCGTTGTCGTCGTGATGGGTGTCGCAAGCCTCGCATGGCGGCTGATGCGCGGCAGGCGGGTGGCCGGTCGCGACCGTGCCAGCGCGCATGTCTATACCAGGTTCGGTGGGACAGATAGGACGCGGGTCTTACGGGCTTTTGCGAAGGCCGAACGGATAGTCGCGTCGAACGGGTATCGCCGGCGGGGCAGGGCAGAGGCGTTCGCCGCTTATGCCGGGGCCGCACCTGTGACCGATGTAAGCAGGGCTGACTTGACCTGGCTGGCAGGCGCTGCGTCAAAGGCGGCGTACTGCCGGGCAGAGGTTTCGGCCGAAGCAGCAACAGATGCAGAGGAACGCACACACAGGCTGCGGTTATCGCTCCGAAGCGCTCGACTGGCAGCGGCCTGACTTTCGCCTAGATGCCGGCCCTTGACCTGCCGAGCACCTGCGGGTTGATGATGTTTTCGGGCCTTTGCCTGGATAGGACGCGCACGACCTCTTTCGCAGTCCTAGTCTCCAGCTCCACTGTGGACGCCTGGGAGAAGAACGCGGTGTGCGGAGTGATGATGACGTTCTCCTGCTTGAAGAGCGGGTGGTCGGGACTGGGAGGCGTTGGGTCCGTTACGTCCAGCCCTGCGCCTGCAAGCTGGCCAGAGGCGAGGGCTTCTGCCAACGCTAGCTCGTCCACGAGCCCGCCGCGAGCGCAATTGATGAGTATTGCGCTCTCCTTCATGATGCTCAGCTCTCGTTTGCCGATCATGCCTTTCGTTTGGGCCGTCAGAGGGACATGGAGCGACACGAAGTCAGATTCTCGCAGCAGCATGTCTAGTGCGGCCGCCGTTGCCGGGCCATACTTTTGTCCGGGCTTCAGGCTCCGGGAGTGGGCGAGTATGCACATGCCGAAGGCAGTGGCCTTCTGGGCCAGCGCCTTTCCCGTGCGCCCGTAACCAATAACACCGAGTGTGGCGCCACGGGTGCGCCGCATGGGCTGGTTGAGCTTGACCTTTGCCCACCCGCCCTCCTTGACGGCGTGGTCGTGCTGCACGAGTCGGCGGTTGAGCGCCAGGAGCATCGCCATGGCGTGGTCGGAGGTTTCGTCGACACAGTAGTCGGGGACGTTGGTGACGACGATGCCGAGCTCTGTCGCCGTGGAGATGTCTATGTTGTCCACGCCGATGCCGTAGCGGGATGCGACTTTGCACTTCGGCGCGGCGCTCAGGACTGTCCCCGGCACCTTGGCGAAGCAGAACATGATGGCATCTACGTCTACGGCCAGCTTCGCCAGGGTGGCCTCTTTGCCGTCAGGCGCAGGGACGAGCTGGATGCCCGCGGCCTCAAGGATGGCCCGTTCAGGCTCGAGCGAAGGCCAGACGTAGTCGGTGATGAGGACTTTTTTGGTGGGGCGGGTGGTCATGGGTGGTAAGGATAATCCAGAAACAAAGATGGCTCAGATTTCACAGATTGCCAGGGGCGCGGCAGCCGGACCATGGATTGGGGGCTATGCCCTCACCTTGGCCCTCACCCGGTGAGAGATGGCGGCGCAGTAGGCGCCTGCATGGGCTTGAACTGGCAGCCTTCGACGAAGAGGTCGAAGAAGTCGGGTTCGAGCTCAAGCTCGACGTGCTCGATCTTCTTGACGAACTCTTCGATTTCGCGGCGTTTGGTACCTGACAAGAGCATTACGGTTGCGCCTTCAAGAGAGGCGTTGCCGGCCTTGATTATGCGGTCGCGCGGGACGTTTGCGATGAAGCCGATGGCCAGCGCGTTGTCTATGTCTATGTAGTTGGCGAACCCGCCAGCCAGGTAGAGCTTCGAGAACCCTTCGGGCGGCAGGCCGTAGCGGCGCATGACGATCGATTGGCCGCAGTAGTTGGCGGACTTGGCCTGAGCGAGCGCAGAAATGTCCCGGCGGGAGATGGTGAGGCCGCGGTCTGGGACGAATGCAAATTCGTTGATGCGCACTTCGGTTGCCGGGGAGGTAGAGGTTTCTGCACCCCTCACCCTGATCCTCTCCCTCAAGGGGGGAGGGGGTGAATTGAAGGCGCCGAGCTCGTTCATAAGGCCGGTCCGGCGGAGTTCCGCCATCAGGTCAATAAGGCCGGAGCCGCAGATGCCCTGTGGCGGCTTGTTGCCGATGGTTTCGTATGCGACGCGGAACTCTGGCGCTCCGATGGCACTGATTGCGACTGGCGCGGCTTCTCCCTCACCCCTACCCTCTCCCGCTGGGAGAGGGGTTTCTTTACCCCTCACCCTGGCCCTCTCCCGCAAGGGGAGAGGGGATGAAGGTGGCAAAGGGTCAGAGAACGAAGACTGCAAGGAGCTAGAGGACGAACGAGGTTGACCCGCTCCCGCTGGGAGAGGGGAGTGCGTAATGCGCAGCTTTTCAACCGCGCCGTCATAGCCAGGCATGCCGTACTTCACTTCGCCGCCCTCAAAGGCGGGGCCCGCAGGGCACGACGCGGCCAACATGCGATCCTTGTTGCCTGCTACGACTTCTGTGTTGGTGCCAACGTCGACAAGCAGGAACGGTTCGGTCGTCTCGTCCAGGCCGAGGGCTGCAATGTCTGCCGCAGTGTCAGCGCCGACATGCGCGCCAATGAGCGGCCCGCCATAGACATTGGCCTTTGGGTGGATGCGTACGCCCAGGGTTTCCGCCTTGACGTTCAAGGCCGTTGTGGTGCGTTTGCCGGCCAGGTATTCAAGTTCGATGACCGACCTGTAGGGCTTCTGGCCGACGGACTGCACATCAATGCCAAAGAACAGGTCACGCATAGTGGCGTTGCCGCAGACGACCATCTCATAAATCTGGCGGCGGCGGATTTTTTGCCGTCGGCACATGTCGCCGATCTCGAAATTGACCGAAGAGAGCATCACGGACTGAAGCTCTCCGTGGAACTCGCCGCCGTCGTAGGAGATGCGGTGCATGATGTCCGAGCCGCCGAAGCGCTGCGGGTTTTCGAATGATGCGGTGTGCAGGACCTGGCCGTTCTCCAGGTTGACAAGGTTCATGACGACGGTTGTTGTGCCCACGTCAATGGCAATGCCATAGATGGCGCCCTGGTAGTCGTCGATGCGTTCAGGTGTAGGTGGGGGGTCTTTCGACAAGCTCAGGACGAACGGCGCTTCTACCTCACCCTGACCCTCTCCTGCTGGGAGAGGGGACCCTGAACCCCTCACCCCGGCCCTCTCCCTCAAAGGGAGAGGGGGTAACGAGTCGGGGGCGCGGCCGAGCCACCAGACACCGCCGTCGCGGCGGACTGTGAGCGGGTCGAGCTTGATGTCGCGGCGGATACCCTTGGTGAGGATGCGTGGCTGGCGGCGCAGGACGTTGAACTCGATGTCCGCGCCAGGCTCGGTAACTTTTGCCTGACAGGCGAGCCGGTAATTACCTCGCAGGAACGACTCAGACCCTGTGAGCGGCGACAGGGCCTCCATCCCCTGCTTGACCTCGACGATGCACTCATGGCATTCGCCGGAACGGGCGCAGGACGTTGGCACGCGGACGCTGAGGGCGTCCGCGTAGTCGAAGAGAGTTTTGCCCGCAGTCAGAGGCAGGCTTTTGCCGGCGAAGTTGAGTGGGGACATGGTGTCAGGTTGAGGCGGTGGGTAGGACGAGGTCCCTCGGCTGCACCCCGGCTTTCGCCTCGGGACGACGGCTGGCTGGCGCCTCCGGGTTCAGATGTCCCAGGCGCTCCTGTAGTCCAGCTTATCGCTCCCGGCGCAGACAGGCCGGGCAGCGCGGTCCTTCGTGAAGAACTGGTTGCGGCAGCTGAAGTTTGCGGTGCAGCGTGAGCGTGCGTCCTTGTACGGGCAACGGGTGGCTATGACTTCATCGGCCTTGGCAGATATTTCCCTGTAGATCTCGAACAGACGGGTGAGGCTTTCTTTGAGGCGCGCTGGGTCTGCCGCGGGCTGCAGTGGGGCCGGTGAGGCGTCTGGCTGTTTGCGGTGCGGCGCGGGCATCAGCTGCCACCCTGCAAGTCTTTTAAGACTGTGATGAGTTCCTTGGCCCTGTCCACGCACTCGACAGCGTTTTCCCCGTATCCATCGGCGCCCATTTCGTCCGCGAACTCCTGCGTGACCGGGGCGCCGCCCACCATAATTCGCACGTTGTCGCGCAGACCGGCGTCCTCGAATGCAGATATCGTGCGGCCCATGTTCGGCATGGTGGTGGTGAGCAGAGCGGACATGCCGACGAGCTGGGCACTGTGTTGCTGGACGGCTTTGATGAATTTTTCCGGCGCAGTGTCGACGCCGAGGTCGTGGACTATGAACCCTGCGCCGCGCAGCATCATGATGCAGAGGTTTTTGCCGATGTCGTGCAGGTCGCCCTTGACCGTACCCATGATGACCGTACCGATGGGCGGGACGCCAGAGGCCGAAAGGATCGGTTCGATATGGGCCATGCCCGCCTTCATCGCGCGGGCTGAGATAAGGACCTCGGGGACGAAGATAATGTTGTCCCTGAACTTGACGCCCACGATGGCCATGCCTGCCAGCAGTCCATCGTCGAGCACCATGTTCGCCGTGTATTTCTTTTGCAGGGCTTCCTTCACCAGGCGGTCAACTTCAAGGTGGGCGCCGGTGATAAGCGCGTAGGCAACCTCTTGCATGAACGCGTCAGCACGTTCGAGCGTCTCGCCTATGTGCTTGCGCTCGCCGGGCCGTGTGACGTATTCGAACTCTTTCCTGAGACCTTCATTGAAGATCGGCATTGGTTCCCATTCATGTGGCGCTTGGCCGCGGCTAGCAGGTCTTTCCGAAAATCGTAACGGGTTTGCTGCCGTCCCGCATGTGGGTGTACGCGTCTACCCAGGACAGCCACGGCGATGAGCCGGCCACCTCTTTTCTTGCGACGCGCCTCCTGCTCAGTTTCCCGGCATCCTCTCCGCTGCCCAGTCTTTCACTGCGGCCGGGATTTCCAGGAGGTTTTCGAGTTTGGTCTTCAGTGGGATGGCGCACTCTGGAGCGATGATTTGCACCCCGGCCTCGAGGGCCTTGTAGACCTCGGCGCGCACCTCTTGCGGGCCGCGCGCGTAGAGCGTTGTGGGGTTGTTGATATTGCCGGCAAGCTTGATCCCGCCGTGCACCGCGGCCACGGCCTTGAAGGGGTCATTCCGGGAGTCGAAGTGGAATGCCGCCATCCCGGTCTGAGCGATGTAGGGCATGCGGTCGAGAGTGTTGCCGCAGATATGGAGGATGAGTGGGACCTTCAGCCGCTCAACCATTTCCTGGTGGATCTCAAGCAAGAAGCGCTTGTAGTACTCGCCGCTCACGAGGTCTCCCGTGGCATGGTCTGGGAAGGTAAGGGCGTCTGCGCCGGCGTCTATCTGCGCCTGACCGTAAAGGACCGAGATCTCCTTTAGCTTGTTCAGGCAACGCATGGTTTCTGCCGGGTCGTCGATGGACATGAGCAAGAATTGCTGGACTCCGAAGACGTGATAGGCCAGCGTCCAGGGGCCCATGGTCTTGCCAATAATGGCGACCTCTTTGCCGTAAGCGCGCTTGAGCATGCGGATGGAATCTGTGATGCAGCGGGTGTCACGGTGCTCGAGGAAGCCAGGGGGGATACGGACATCGTCTGAGCGCTTCCAGATGGGGTTGGACATGCGGACAGTCGGCCAGTTGTCCTTCTGTTCCCACTGCATTTCACAGCCCAGCGCCGACGATTCCTGGATGATGGTGAAATACGGGGCAATGGAGTCGAACCCCAGTTCCGTGTAGCCAGTGGCCGCCAGGCGTGCATTGAGCTCTGCGTCGCGGCAGGCATCTGGGAAGTTCGCGCCGGTCAAGTCCATGAGCTCGACCGTGGCGACGTTCGTTGGGTTCGAGACTGGCGGCCTGTCCACAGGCCGCCCGGCGAGTGCGTTCAGGACGCGCTGACGGGGTGTCATCGGTACTTGTGCCGGCATTCCTGACCTCCCTCGTCACCTTCCCGTAGGCTGCGCACGTTTGGCCAGGGCCCGCATCGCTGGCATGTGTTCATCATAGTGTCCGAACGTGTTGTCCCGTATCAGAGCGTACACCGGTATGTCTCCCGGAGACGGGCCGCCTGGGCGGAACTGCGAGAGTGACTTCATTAGGTCTGACTCCGCGGTCGCTTCAACCAGGCCCACCAGCTTCCTGTGCGCAGTATGTGACCGCTCGAGTACCTTGGCGACTGGCCAGCTCCTGCGGTGCGCGTGAATCCGCTCGTTGATGAGGTCTGTATCCGCGGCGTGCGACGCCTCGTCCAACCCAAGCTCAGCGAACCTTGGCCTGCCTTCGAAGAAGGCTACTACCATCTCTTCCCAGGCGGCGATGTGTGCAATATGGTCTTTGAGGGACCAACCACCGTCATCCCAAACCGAAGCGGAAGCGTCCAGGGGCAGGGCCTTGATGAATGATTCGAACTCCTCCCAGCCACCTTTGATGGCACTCAGCATCTCCTCCTTGTTGGCGGGCGTTTTGCGTGGGCTCAAGGAGTGGCTCCATTAGGAAAAGGCCTGAAGGTCGTTCCGCGCACTGCTACGACTGCGCGAACCCCAGGGTCTGTGTTGTCATCTGGCCCGCTAGTTCTTGTGCGGCCAACATCTCTTCTACCGCGCTCACGTTGCGGGCGTAGGAGATGAGCAAACGGGCTAGCTCATCATGGCGTGCGCTGCAGGGGAAGGCGAATTTGTCCTCGGCCACGCGCTGACAATCGCCGTAGCGCATGAACCCTCCGACGACTGCTTTGATGCGCATCTGCGGCAGTGGCGGCGCAGCGTCGCCTTCTGTGGTGACGGTGTAGGTCCACCGGCCCCCATCAATGTTGGGAGTGGCAATGAATGTAAGCCTGGTCTTGTTGTCCTTAGTCGAGATGGCGCCGGACGGTATTGGGCGCTCCGGCGGCTTCTCGACAGCCTCGGCAGCCATGAAGCGCAGGGCTTTGCGGTGGGTGTCCTGACAGTTGAAGCGAGCCTGATCATGCGTGCCTGGGGCTGGCACCATGCCTGCCAGGCTGGTGGCCCTGTCTCTTATCTGGCGGATACGCACTTGCGCGCCGGGGACCGTGCTGAACGTCCAGAACGTTAGTACCTGGCCTTTCAGGTAGAGGCCGACCGAAATGTCGTGGAAATTGGGGTCGCGTGAGACAAGCTCGACACACGGCCCGAGGCGACGGACGATGTCAATAACTCTTGGTCTGGCGGCGGTCTGCGTCACGTGTCCAGCCTCAGGCGCCTGACCAACTGTCAGGTGCTGCCAAGTCTCTGATAAGTGTCCACGGCTGTGGCCAGCACTATACCGCGGAGGCTAGCCAGCCGGTACAGTCGCCCGCAGACTTTTGGTCCGAATGGCCTGTGCAAGCGCCCTGATGTGTTCTGGGCCGGTGCCGCAGCAACCGCCCAGGACGTTGACTGGCATCCGGGCGAGCTTTTCAAACCTCTCGGCCATGTATTCAGGAGATTCCGGGTACAGCGGCGGCTGCCCTTTAACGTGCTTGGGGATCCCGGCGTTGGATTTGACCCAAAGGAACTTACCGGTGGCTGCCCGCATCTGTTGGGCGATTTCCAACATGCGGTCTATGCCATTGCCACAGTTTGTGCCGACGACATCTGCGCCGGCGTCTATCAGGCCTTTGACCGCAGCGGCCGGGGTCTGGCCGGCCATCGTAAAGAAACCACGGGGACCTTTGTCAAACGTCATTGAGGAGAACACGGGGAGGCGCGTGTTTTCCTTTGCTGCCTTGATGGCGATCCTGGCTTCATCCAGCACGAACTGGGTTTCAATAACCAGTGCGTCAGCTCCGCCTTCTTCCAATGCCTTCATTTGTTGTGAAAACGCGTCGTAGAGCGCGGTCTCTTCTATGTCTCCTCCCAGAGAGGCAAGCATGCCGCCACTGGGGCCGACGGAGCCGACTACGTATTTGCCACTGGGGGCGGCAGACCGGGCATGTTCGGCGGCCAGCCTGTTTAGATCGCGCACTCTTGCTTCAAGGCCGTGCATGCGGAGCCTGAAAACAGTCCCGCCAAAGGAGTTGGTGAGGACGAGGTCTGAGCCGGCGGCGAAATAGTCCTTCGCCATCTGCCGGATGAGCTCCGGCCTGGTGGCGTTCAGTAGCTCAGGCGCCCCCCCGGGTTCGAGGCCGCGTGTCTGGAGGTAGGTCCCGGTCCCGCCGTCCGAAATGAGGATGTCTCCTGAGGCAAGTCGCGCCAAGATGGACTGGCGGGGCAGGACGCCTGGCTTCGCCCCATCGTCTACTTTCTGCGGAATGACTGTCAACTCCGGTCCCCTTTTTCCAGTCTGCTGTCCACTGCCTTTGTCTTCGACCAGAAAGTCCAACGCGCCGGCCTGGGGCAGGCGTGTCTGAGCGCTGTGGGACTCTCGCACAAGCCTGATGATGTCCCTAGGGAATTTGTCGTTGTACTTAGACGCTACGGCCGTTGCGGCCTCTTCTGCGGTACCTTTGATTTCGGAGTAAGGACCCCACTCCCATGATGCCATGTAAGAATCGGTGCCTGCGCTGCCGTCAAACATCGCAATGGCGTCAGCGGCCTGCTGGAAGCGCGGGTCAAGCTGCCGGGAGACCTGGCCGCGCGCGTCCTGGGCCTGGACCTGGACAGGGATTTCCTTCCAATACATGACGCGCACGCGAGCCACAGCGGTGCAATCCTCAGCGCAACTCGGTTTGAGCCTTATTCGCCCATGCTAGCACCTGACCGTGTGTACGCCCTGCGGCGTTCACTGGCGCGCTCCTTGCCAATGGTCAATGAAGTCTCGAGAAGCCACGAGAGACGACACTGGGTCGCGTAACGAATTACTGAGTTCGATGGCTATTGGGCCGCGGTAAGAGGTGGCGGCCAGCGCATCAAGAAAGGCATAGAGGCCGGAGGGTTTGAGGGTGCCGTCAAGCAGGCCAAAGTGGCTGTCGGACCGCCCGTCGTTGCTATCAACGTGGACGTATCCGATGCGGTCGCCCAACATACGGACTGTGGCAGGGATGTCTTCTCCTGCCAGTGGCATATGTCCAAGGTCGAGCAGCGCAAAGAGGTTTGGCGATTTGGCAACTTCGAGGAACCGCATGACCTCTGTGTAATTCGAAAGGGCGCGCCCCGGGTGCGGTTCGATGCACAGCTTGAGCCCGCACCTGCCTGCCTCATCTCCCAGCCGCGCGATTGAGCGGACATATTCGGGCGCCTCACCACAGCGCTGGCGCGGGGTAACCATATATGTCCAGCTCGCGCCTAACATTGCAGCGCGCTGCAAGGCGCCGGTGAAATAGGGGATGGCTCGGCCGGCATCGGACGTCGCGAGGGCCTCCAGTGAAAGTCCGGGGGCCATCTGGACCGGAGTAATGCCTGCACAAGCGAGCGATACTCCAAACTCCGCGAGGTGCGACCGGTCTCTAATGCCTGTCCAGCAATCAGGCCGCAGGTCAATGAGGTCAAACCCGGCGGAGCGGAGCCTGGCGACACTGTCCGCAGGGGTCCCAGTCAAGCACCAGGCGCACGCGGAGACTTTGAACAACTTTCCGTCCTTATTAACGGCTGGCGGGTAAACACCCCGGCGGCAGGCACAGGGTCAGGGGTTGATTAAAGGGATGACATCCCCCTTCGCCTAGTACAGGAGCAGCGGGTGGGTATAGTACATGGAGGCCGCATCGCAGATGTTACGGCCGTGCGGTAGCAACAGGTCTCGCTATCACGAGGGCGCGGCTCTCCTTGGTGCACACACCACCCGCCACATTCGCCAAATTGCAGGAGATGTCGCTGCGCTCCGGCCAGTGGCTGGTCGTGGTGCCGGACGACGACCCACCTATCATGGTGGACTCGGCTGCTATGGTGAGGTTAAAGAGCACGCCCGGAGTCCGGGTGACAGTGCATGGGTCGCGACCGGTGAGCGAGCGCGACTTACAGCAGCGCCTAACCGGCGCCCATACCGCCGTGTTCACGCACAGTGCAGCGCAGTTGACTCACCACACGGTAGCCGGGCTAGGGTTGCTGAAGCACATTGTCCTGACGGGAGGGGTGGGCGACAGCGGCAGCCTGGACTGGGCTGCTGGTGCAGGCATCCACGTTACGTCTACGCCGGACACGATTTCCGGCGCCGTGGCGGAGCATGCTCTCGCGCTCATGCTTTCACTTGCCAGAAAAATCCCGGAGTTGGACCAACGCGTCCGCGCCGGTGAATGGCCGAGGGGGCTGATCACCCAGCTGGCCGGGAAAAGGCTGGGAATCGTAGGCACAGGCATCGCCGGAAAAAAACTGGCCATCCTGGCAGAAGGCATAGGCATGAGGGTAATTTCCTGGCCGGCGGACAGCGGGACGCCAGCGGAGCCGCGGGACTTTGGGGGCAACCTCGATCTTCTGCTCCGGAATGCGGATGTGGTGTCGCTGCACGTCCAGCAGGCCGAGGCTGCCGGGAGGATGATTGGGGTCCGCCAGTTTGCTTTGATGAAACCTTCCGCATTGTTTGTCAACACGGAGCGAGCTGGCCTGGTTGACGAATCGGCCCTGGCCCAGGCGCTTACGAGCAAGACAATTGCCGGAGCGGCGCTCGACGTGTTTGCGCGGGAACCGCTTCCAAAAGACAGCCCGTTGATGAACCTGCCCAACGTCATCCTTTCGCCCCATACGGGCGGAGCCACGGCAGAGGCGCTGGAGGCGGACTTACACGAAGCAGCAGAGCAAGTGATTTCATTCATTGCACATGGAGGAGGAAGCGATCTCCAAACCACCGGCTGACGTACCCCGGACGGCGTAGCTAACCCTGTCTTAGATCATTGACAGTGGGTAGTCGGCTGCCTATACTCGGCAACTGATTTTCGGTGGCGGACCATGCGCCTATCGAAGCGCGCCCAGCACGGAGGGCTGCCAGGATTGGCGGCCTGATTAGTCCCTAGCCGTGCACCGAAATCGAAAGCAGGCCCGGCTTCGGGCACAGTGCTGGAACGCTCAACCAGGAGCGGAGTGCTTTTCCAAGAGGAGGAAGCTGGTGAAACGATTGGGATTAGGTAAGTTCACAGCTATGGCCGCGTTGCTGGTCAGCGCGTCCGCTATGGCCGCGGTGGCGTGCGGCGGCGCTGAGCCGACGCCGGTCGTCATCCGTGAGACGGCGGCACCCATTATCCAAACGGTAGTTGTCACATCGGCGCCTATAGTCCAGACGGCAGCGCCGATCATCCAGACGGCAGCGCCTGTGGTACAGACGGTCGTGGTCGTGCAGACAGCGACGGCGACCCCGATCCCGGTCGCCAAGGGCATTGAGCAGGTCCCTCTGCCTAACCCGAAGAGCGCGGTCGGCACTGCGTTATTCGCTGTGCAGGGCCCGTTAAACGACCAGAACGGCCTGTGCCGCGCTCAAGCATGTGAGGCGACGCACTACTGGGGCGTTGGCGAAACGCTCTTCTTATATGACATCCCGAACATCAAGGAGAGCCCCTGGATAGCGACCAGTTGGGTGCTTGGGGAGGACGTGAACGCCAAGTCCAAGCTGGCTGTGACCGTCAAAATCCGTCAGGGCATCAAGTTCCACAATGTGAAGCCCACAGCCAGCCACTCCGGCGACTGGGGTACGTTGACTGCAACCGACGTGGCGTTCAGCATCAACGACGCCAACTTCGGTTCACCCAAGCCCGGGGTCAACTTGTACACGTACTCGACCGACTACTTAAAGGACATCGCCGATAAGTACGTGCTGGACTCCATCCACGGGCAGGCAAGTGACTTCAACATCTTCTATGAAGTTCAGGTCATTGATGCCGAGACGATAAAGATCCCGTTTGTGGACTTCACGTCGATTTGGCTCGCCGACTTGCTTGGTCAGCCCGGTCAGGCCATCTCGATCACGTCTAAGAAGGCTCACGACTACACGGATGGGACGTACCCGAAGCCTGGCGACTTCCTCCGGGCCAACGTGGTCGAGACAGGCCCGTTCCAGATCGAATCGTGGACGCGTGACGATAAGGTCACGCAGAAGTCCCGCTATTCGGGAACCGAACAGCACTACATCCCGGCGCTTACCCCGAAAACTGCCCGCATCGTGCAGGTCCAGGCGCCAGACCCAACTAGCCGCGTAGCGCTGTTACGTTCGGGTGACGTTGACATGGCCTCAATCCTGGCCAAGGATGTCCCGCAGTTCACTAAGGACGGCAAGAGTTTCCTCACTACAAGCACGAGCAACTTCACCCAGGGCGGCCTTTTCTTCTCCGGCAACCTGTGGGAGACGGTAAGCGCCGTGGACGGCTCTCCGCTGAACCCGTTTGCCGGCGGTGGCGTGTACCAGCAGGACTGGCCGTGGATTGGCGACCCGCGCAACGCTGAGGACATGGAAGAGGCCCGCCAAATCCGTTGGGCATTGGCCGAAGCCATTAACCGCGACGAAATCAACCAGGCGGTGGTAGGCTGCCTGGGCACGCCCGTGCACGTGATGTACGTCTCGATCAAGAACCCGCGGTACCTGAAGGACGGCCAGACCCAGGGATACGACCCGGCGACGTGCAAGACCGACGTTTCCAAGTTGAAGTGGGGCTACAACTACGATGTCAAGGGTGCGCAGGCTCGCATCATGGGCAGCGCGGTGCAAGGCAACTACTTCAAGGGCACTCCTAAGGCCGGTGGACCTCTTGGCAACCGCTCGTTTGAGGTTTCCGTTTACAGCCAGGACGGGATCTTCCACGAGACCACGGACGCCATCGCAGGCTACTGGACCGACCTCGGACTGAACGTCTTCACGCTCAAGTACGCATACCAGACCTTCAGGCCTACGCTTGTAAACCGCACGAGCACAATCCCGATCGTGACGGGCTGCGACAAGGGCTTTGAAGCATTGCCGTGGTTCTTCCCGAAGGGCCTTGTGCAGACCTCGCTCTCCCGCAATGGATTTAGCTGCGGGTTCGAGTCGCCTGAGATCCTGAGGTTGTACCGCGCCACCGCGACAGAAAAGGACCCAGCGAAGGGCGTACTACTTGTGGACGAGTACATCGAATACATGTACAACCAGGCGCTCCAGCCTGGCGCGATCGCATACCCAACGCTGACTGTCATGAACTCGAACAAGATCAAGGGATGGCCGATGCCGATATCGGCGACGAGCGCCACGGACTACTGGTGGCAATTGGAGCTTCAGCCAGGTAAGTAACTTGTGAGTTGTGGCCGCGTCGAACGGCGAAACTATAGAACTGTGGTGGGGCGGCCTGAGAGATCGGGCCGCCCCACATTAGTATTTGACCCTGGTGTTCACTGCGACTGATGTAGACACCAGGCTTCCTTTCGGATACCTTTTGGCGACCGAACTGCCAAGCCTTCCGCACCGTATTAGAAGATAGCCCGGCTTTGAGGTTTGGGCGCCTTACCGTCACAGGACCATCCGCAGAGGAAATCCAAAAATGGCGCGATTCCTGGCGCGGAGACTCATCTTCGCAATCCTTACCATTCTCTTTGCTACCTTTCTGGTATTCGCCCTCTCGCGGTTGCAAGGTGACCCGCTGCTGCTGTATGCCAAACCTGGGGGTTATGGTTTCACACCGGAACAGCAGGCGGCTCTAAAGAAAAAGCTCGGCCTGGACAAGCCCTTTGTTGTGCAGTACATCGTGTGGCTGGGGCTGATCAGCCGTGGAGACTTCGGCAAGACCATCCTGGATGAAAAGCCTGTCCTCAAGGTCGTGACGGAGAAGATCCCGGCATCAGCGCAGTTGGGGGTATTCGCCTGGGTCTTGGCAACTGTCGTGGGCGTACCCATCGGAGTTTTCGCGGCGGTGAAACGTGGTTCCAAGTGGGACTACGTTGCCCGCGTATTTGCCGTATTCGGACAGGCGCTGCCGTCTTTCTGGCTGGGGCTGATACTGATCTTCTTTGTCGCGGTCGACCGAGGGTGGTTGCCGGCAGGCACACGAGGTGAGCGCGGCTGGCTTGATTGGAAGTACGTGGTCCTCCCTGCGATCACGCTCGGGTGGGGCGCGGCTGCAAGCTACATGCGCCTGACGCGGTCGTCGATGCTTGAGGTGCTTGATTCAGAATTTGTAAAACTGGCTCGCGCCAAAGGGGTTGGCACTCGCAACGTCGTTTGGAAACATGCGTTCCGCAACGCGCTTATCCAGCCACTAACGGCGTCGGCAGTTATCCTGACTGCTTTCCTTGGTGGGTCGATCATCGTTGAACAAGTCTTCGCCTGGCCTGGCATGGGGCGGCAGCTCATCACCGCGATCAATAACAGTGATTTCCCTGTGCTCATGGCCTTCGTGCTTCTGTATGCATCGCTCTATGTAGTGGCGAACTTCCTGGTAGACCTGTCTTACGGGGCCATTGATCCACGCATCAGATACGACTAGCGTAAAGGGGCGATAGCAAATGGCTCAGGTTGCACAAGCGGCTGGCACGGCAACCGCACTCGAAAGGCTCAAGCAGAAGAGCAGGCGGAGTGCGCCCGGCCAGGTATGGCACTTTTTGGTTGCGTACCCGGTCGTGCCTGGGTTCATTTTGTTGACCCTCCTGATTGTCGGGGTGTTCGGTAACTACATGTACCCGCGCGACCCGATAAAGCAGTCTCTATTGCTGAAAAATTTTCCCCCCACCTACGGCAGGACGACCGAGAACCACCTCCTGCCGGCCGATGACCGGGCGCGCATCGGCAAGAAAGAGTTCCTCCTGGGAGGCGACCATGTTGGACGTGACATCCTTTCCAGGATAATTGGCGGAGCCCGTATCACCCTATATGTATCAGTGATCTCGCTGGGTACTGGACTCCTTCTGGGAGCCTCAATGGGTATCATGGCGGGGTATTTCGGAGGGTGGTGGGACGAAATCATCACGCGGGCGGTGGACATGTGGAGGTCAATCCCATTCATCCTTGTGGCTCTGGTCGTCGCCGGGTTCACGCCTCAGAAGTCACCATGGGTATTGTTGTTCCTGCTCTCCCTGGTGGCGTGGCCGCCGTTTGTGCGCCAGGTGCGCGCAGACGCTCTGCTGATCCGGTCAAGGGACTTCGTTGCGGCGGCAAAGATCGCGGGGGCCTCGCCCATGCGGATCATGCTCAGGCACGTCCTTCCCGGCACGTTTAGCACTATCCTGGTGGTGGCGTCACTTAGCGTCGGAGGTCTCATCCTCACTGAAGCGGCGCTTAGCTTCCTGGGCGCGGGCATACCAGACCCGTACCCATCGTGGGGCAAGAGCATTTCGGATGGCCGCGGGTATATCAATGACGCGCCGCACGTCATCTTTTACCCCGGCATGGCGCTGTTCCTGGTGGTCATGTCGTACAACTTCCTGGGCGACTGGCTGAGGGACAAGCTGGACCCGAGGCTCAGGCAGATCGAATAGGCGCAAACTGGCAAGGTTAGGGGCACGTTTTTCGTGCCCCTTTTGTTTGCGGCAACTTCAAGCGGGCCAAGAGGCAGCGGCATGTGTGGGCGCTACGCTCTGGTGCTGGTCGGCGATATCGAGATCGTCTTCGAGGCGGATATCGATCCCTTGAGCCAGACCGCTCCCGAGCTGCAGACGCTCTTGTTCCAGGACAGGTACAACGTTGCGCCGACGCAACAGGTGTTGACCATAGTCACCCAAGATGGCCGACGAAAGGTCAGGCCGATGCGTTGGGGGCTCATACCATCGTGGTCAAAAGATGGTGACCGCCTGCCGCTGAACATTAACGCGCGCGATGACTCGGTGGCCCGGTCCGGCATATGGCGGGGGCCGCTCAAGCAGTCACGGTGCGTCGTGCCAGCCAGCGGCTTCTATGAATGGGGCGGACCGAAGGGCAGCCGCCAGGCACATTTCATCCGGCCAACCAGGCGACAGTTCTTCGCATTCGCCGGGCTGTACGACAGGTGGGTGCACCCGAAGACCGGCGAGGTCACTTTCTCCTGCGCCATCATCACAGCACGGGCAAACCAGACGATGGCCCCGATACACGACAGGATGCCAGCGGTGCTAGACGAGGAGCAAGTTGCGGCCTGGCTCGACCCAGCAGTGCAGGACGCCACGGTGCTTCTTTCAATGCTTAAGCCATGCCCGGCCAGCGACCTCGAAGTTGTGCGTGTCGGTCCCGGCGTCGGCGATGTCCACAACGACTCGCCTGACCTGATCGTGGCAATGCCTGAGGCTCAGTTCGCCCTGTAGGGTCTCATCGCCTCAAGGACAGGGCGCTGCCGTTGCTATAATCGCCCGGCGTCTGAGAGTTCAGCCTCAGGCGACGTCATCAACGAAACGATCAGCGCCGCAGCGCCCCTGGTGGGCTATGGCAGGTGGATATCCATGCGAGTCGGGTTTATCGGGCTTGGCAACATGGGCCGGGGAATGGCGACAAACCTTGTGAAGAAAGGCGCAGACGTGACTGTCTTCACGCGGACGAAGTCCAAGGTGGACGAGTTCGTGAAGATGGGGGCCAGGGGCTCAGGTTCGGTGGCGGAGGTCGGGCGGAGCGCCGACTTGTTGCTGGCCTGTCTGCCGGACGTAAAGACGTCCGTAGACGTGTTCACTGGCCCCGACGGCATCGTGAAGCACGCGAAGGCAGGAGCAGTGCTGGTTGACCACAGCACGGTGGACATGGCAACTTCGAAACTGTGCGCGGAGGCCGCCAAGAGGAGCGGGCTGAGCTTCCTGGACGCGCCGATTTCAGGCGGGCCGACTGGCGCCGCGAATGGCACACTCGCAATCATGGTGGGCGGCGACAGGGCAGCGTTCGATAAGGCGAAACCAGCGCTTGACATGATGGGCGCCAACGTGCGCCACATGGGGCCGACGGGCGCCGGCACGGCGATGAAGCTGATCAACCAGTTGTTGGTCTCGGTCAACTGCGTTGCGGCGGCTGAAGCCTTCGCTCTGGCAAATTCGGCTGGAGTAGACATCAACACTGCGGTGGAGGTACTGAAGGTTGCCTGGGGCCAGAGCCGGATGGTAGAACGCAATGGGCCGATCACGGCGACGAGGAAGTTCGAGGACTCGGCCGCTCCAGTCCGCAACCTGGCCAAGGACATAGCGATCATTGCGAGCCTGGCGAAGACTCAGAAGCTGGCGCTCCCGCTGACCATGCAATCGAAGAGCATCATTGATGACATGATCAAGAAGGGCTGGACCGAGTACGACATCGCCGGCTCCCTGATGGTTATCGAAGAGCGCTCGAAGGCGATGTAGGCGGTACCCGCACACGTTGCGCCCCCGGCCGACCACCCATGACCCCCTCCCTTTCATGGAGGGGGTTTCGATGATGAGGAGATGATTTCAGTGTCCACATACAAGATCGCCGTGATACGGGGCGACGGCATCGGTAAGGAAGTTGTCGAGGAAGGCATCAAGGTCCTTGGAGCGGTCTCATCTGCCCACAAGATCACATGGCAGTGGACCGAGTTCCCGTGGAGCACGGACTACTACTTCAAACAGGGCCGCATGATGCCGGAGGACGCCCTCAACACCCTGAGCAAGTTCGATGCCATCTACCTCGGCGCCGTCGGTCACCCGAAGGTACAGGACCACATCACTCTCAACGGCCTGCTGCTGCCCATCCGCCGCAAGTTCGACCAGTACGTCTGCGAGCGGCCCTCCGTCCTGTTCGAGGGCGTGCAGAGCCCGCTGGCGAACAAAAAGCCGGGCGAAATAGACATGGTTGTGATACGAGAGAACACAGAGGGCGAGTACGCGAACGTCGGTGGCTTTCAGTACCGGGACATGCCGGAAGAGGTTGCCGTACAGACATCTGTGTTCACGCGCCGTGGCTGTGACCGCGTCATCCGCTACGCCTTCCAGCTCGCCCGCAAGCGGCACAAGAAAATGCGCGTGTGCTCGATCACAAAGTCCAACGCCATGGGCTACGGCATGGTGCTGTGGGACCGCAGCTTCCAGGCAGTCGCCAAGGAGTTCCCGGACATTGCCACCGACTCGTACCTGATTGACCGCGCGTGCATGGAGTTCGTGCGCAAACCGGAGCAGTTCGACGTTGTGGTGGCGTCGAACCTGTTCGGCGACATATTGACGGACATTGGCGCGATCATCACTGGCAGCATCGGCCTGGCGCAGAGCGCAAACGTGAACCCGGAGAAGAAGCACCCTTCGATGTTTGAGCCTACGCATGGGTCTGCGCCGGATATCGCGGGAAAGGGCATTGCCAACCCCATGGCGCAGGTGTTGACAGGCGCCATGATGCTCCGTCACCTCGGCGAGCAGGCCGCGGGCGACCAGGTTGAGGCGGCGGTGCGGCAGGTGCTGCGCGAGGGGGAGGTGCTGACGCCTGACCTGGGCGGACGGGCCAAAACCGCGGTAGTTGGGGACGCGATAGTGGCTAACCTGGGTGCGAAGGGCGCGGGACACACATGACGGGTGAGATAGCGACTTCGGTGAGAGACGAAGCACGATGTTTTCGCGGTGTGCCCGGAGGGCAGACTGATGAATCCCACGGACAAAGTGAAGGTTGGCAAGGTAGGCGTCGAAGTGACGAGGCTGGGCCTCGGCGGCGCGCCGCTGAGCGGCATGACGCTCGCGGGCGGCCTTTACGGCGGCTCGGCGCGCGACGAAGCTGTCAATATCATCAAGCGCGCGCATGACCTGGGCGTGCGCTACTTCGACACCGCACCGCTCTATGGCAACGGGCGTAGCGAGGCGCGCTATGCCGCTGCGCTTGGTGGTCTGCCGCGCAACTCATTCGTCATCTCGACCAAGGTCGGCAGGGTGCTCACCCTCAAGGACCCGAAGAAATCAGCGCCCGTCGCACCGGACGGCCTGCCGGAGCTGGAGGCAATGTTCGACCTTTCACGCGATGGCATTACGCGGTCGCTCGAAGAGAGCCTGAAGCGGCTGAAGATGGACCAAGTTGAAATCCTGCTGCTCCACGACCCGGACGTTGAAAACCTGGAGGACCAGGCCAACAAGACGGCGTTCCCAACGATGGTCAGGCTTCGAGAGCAGGGCATCGTCAAGGCCATCGGGTGCGGGATGAACATCTGGGAGATGCCGGCCCGGTTCATCCGCAGGTTCCCAATAGACGTCGTGCTGCTGGCGGGCCGCTACACGCTACTCGACCACCAGGCGCTGCCGGAGTTCATGCCACTATGCGTCGAAAAGGGCGTTAAGGTGGTAATTGGCGGGCCATACAACTCGGGCATCCTGGCGCGCGACCTGTCGAAGCCGGTGACGTTCAACTACGCGCCTGCGCCTGCCGACCTCGTCGAGAAGGCGAAGAAGATCAAGGCGGTGTGCGACCGGCACAAGGTGGACATCAAGGCCGCCGCGCTGCAGTTCGTGCTGGCGCACCCTGCGGTGGCATCGGCGATACCGGGCGCGCAGACGGTGGCAGAGCTTGAGCAGAACTTTGCCGCGGTGTCGGCGAAGATACCGGCGCAGCTGTGGGCGGAGCTGAAGCGGGAGAAGCTCATCCCGCAGGCCGCACCGACGCTAGGGTAGGCTGTTCCAGCGATCACTTTGTCATTCCCGGACCGGGATGTGCGTCTTCACCGGCGTCCTGCCGCGGAGGAAGTCGAAGTCACAACCGTGCTGGGCCTGCATGATGTGGCGGGCGAAGAGCCAGGCGTAGCCGCGCGGGGCACCCACACCCTGACCCTCTCCCTGGAAGGGAGAGGGAACAATGTGCCCCTCACGCTCGCCCTCTCCCGATGGGAGAGGGGAAACGGGGCCCCTCGACTTCGCTCGGGGCGACGTTGTGCCCCTCACCCTGACCCTCTCCCCCTGAGGGAGGGGGGATAAGGAAGCGGACTGGGAGTTCCTTCGGCGGGAAAGCTCGCGATCTTCGACGAGCAGGTTGACTTTGCGGGCGGGGACATCAAGCTCGATGAGGTCACCGTCGTGGACGAGGCCTAGTGGGCCGCCGGTGGCGGACTCTGGCGAAACGTGTAGCACGACTGTGCCGAAGGCGGTGCCGGACATGCGGGCGTCGCTGATGCGGACCATGTCACGCACGCCTTTGGCCAGCAGCTTCTTCGGGATGGGGAGCATGCCCCACTCCGGCATGCCGGTACCGCCGACTGGGCCGGCGTTCTTCATGACCAGGACGTCATCCGGCGTCACATCCAGGTCCGGCGAGTCCACACGGGCCTTCATGTCTGCGTAGTTCTTGAAGACGACGGCGCGGCCCTTGTGGCGCATGAGCTTGGGCGATGCTGCGGTCTGCTTGATCACCGCGCCGTCGGTGGCGAGGGAGCCCGTGAGCACCGCGATGCCGCCTTCAGCGAAGAGCGGCTTTTCGAGCGTGCGGACGATGTCGTCGTTGAAGCACTCGGCACTCGCCAGGTCTTCGCCGAGCGTGCGCCCGCTGACGGTCTGGCAGTCCAGGTGCAGGAGGGGCGATAGACGTTTCATCACCGCGCCGATGCCGCCTGCGTAGAAAAGGTCCTCCATCAGGTATTTCCCGGATGGCTTCAGGTTGACGATGGTGGGGGTCGTGCGGGAGAGGGCGTCGAACCTCGACAACGGTAGGTCTATGCCGCAGCGGCCTGCGATGGCGGCGAGGTGGATGATCGCGTTCGTCGAGCCGCCGCAGGCGAGCAGGACGCGGATGGCGTTCTCAAATGCGGCGTCGGTCATGATGTGCGAGGGCCGCACGCCGCGCTTCACGAGGTCCATGATGCGGTGGCCTGCCTGCTCGGCCATCGCGGACCTGCGCATGTCTGCGCCTGGGATGGACGCTCCTCCTGGCAGCGTCATGCCGAGCGCCTCGGTGACGGCGGCCATCGTGGAGGCGGTACCCATGACCATGCAGTGGCCCGGCGAGCGGTAGATGGCGGACTCCATTGAGTCGTACTGCTCCTGCGTGATGCGGCCTGCGCGCAACTCCGTCCAGTAACGTCGGCAGTCGGTGCAGGAGCCGAGGTCTTCGCCTCGCCAGTTGCCTTTGAGTTGCGGGCCCCCAGTGATGACGATGGCAGGCAGGTCTGCCGAGGCGGCGCCCATGAGCATGGCGGGAGTGGTCTTGTCGCAGCCCGATAGGAGCACGACGCCATCTATGGGCAGGCAACGCACCATTTCCTCGACGTCCATGGACATGAGGTTGCGGAGGAACATGGAGGTAGGTGAAAGGAAGAATTCGCCGAGTGAGATGACCGGGAACTCAAGTGGGAAGCCGCCTGCGGCGATGATGCCGCGCTTAACGTGGGCGGCAAGCTCACGCAGGTGGGCGTTGCAGTGCGTTGCTTCGCTCCAGGAGTTGCAGATGCCGATGACGGGCTTGCCTGCGAAGGATTCTTCTGGCCAGCCCTGGGCCTTGAGGCCGGAGCGGTGCAGGAAGCCTTCCAGGTCTCTTGGGCCGAACCATTCCTGCGAGCGGAGAACGTTGTGAGTGTTGCGGGTACGTGGTGGCATCTTGATGTTCCTGCCAAACGTGGATGGGGCGCAGCCTGACTGCGACTGGTGTCACCGCATGGCGCAATGAGATGGCGGCGAGTTTAGCACTGTGCTGTTGGTGTGCTAAATGCGAGAGGGGCACAGGTAAGGCTGTGAGGCAGGCACGCACCAGTGCAAGCCGCGCCCCGACTAGGATTTTTGTATGACTGCTTCACTCAGGTTTACGGTCAACACCGTCGTCCTCATGTTAATAACCGTTGCGGGTGCATGCGCGTCTGCGACAAAGGACAGCGTCCATCCCACGCCGGCTGCGACGGCCTCCTTGCCTGCGGCCGGGTCAGAGCTAATTAGCCCCACGGCGGCAACCGCACCAAAGCCGCAAGGGACCCTCTACGGCGTGTCGTTGTCTCCGCGCAGCTTCACCGGCGATGACTTTACGAAGTTCCTGGACATGGCAAAGCGGGCGGGCGGGCTCCTGCGCGGGGGCGACCAATGGCTGAAGCTCAATGAGAAGGGCGGGTCAGCGAATGTAGTGGCTCAGCTTGCTCCACAGCACGGGATGAAGGCGGTCATTGAGACATCGTTCTTTTTGCAGCACAGCGGCGAACTGACAACCGACATCACAGACCATGCTGTTCGCGCTGAGTTAGTGCGCATCGCCAGTGAGTTCGCGTCGGCGAACAAGCCGCCGTTCATGGGGTTGGGAGTCGAGATAAATATCCTGGAGGAGCACAACCCGGCCGCGTTTGACGCATTTGCGGACGATCTGTTCCCGGCGGCGGCAAAGGCGATCCGGGAGGTTTCGCCGCAGACGAAGGTATTCACGACGTTCCAACTGGAGCGACTCCGCGGGCTGCGCGGCGGCCTGTTTGGCGGCACGAACGACCTGACGAGCGCCGACTGGGACCTCTTGAAACGGTTCCCGGACGCTGACTTCATATCGTTCACCACTTATCCGGGCTTGATATTCCAGTCGGTTGAGGAGGTCCCGGCCGACTACTACCTAGCCATCAAGCAGTACACCGATGGGCCAATAGCCTTCACAGAGTTGAGCTGGATGGTCAACGAGGGGTTGCCGGGTTGGGAGGCGGACGCCTCAGAGCAGGCGGCTTTCGTGCGGAAGTTTTTCGAGACCGCCACGCCGGTGACGCCGCTGCTCGTGGTCTGGCTGCATTTGTTTGACCAGCCCGCGTCCCCGGCGCCATTTCAGGCCGGCGGGCTCTTTGACAACAGCGGCAATGAGCGTCTGGCATGGCGCGAGTGGCTGGCGTCGCAGTAAGCAGCCGATGCATTTCGGTGCGGGCTGTTAGGGTACGCGAAGTACGCCCCTGCGACGTGTCTTGCAGAAGGCGCGCTACGAGGGCTGCCGTGACTAGCGAGGTGCTACCCTGTCGCCTGACGTTTAGCCAGGAGATAGGAATGTGAGCATCAGGTCCCGAAAGGCAGGCGCGACCAGGTTCACGCAGCTCACCGTTACAGGGTCGCCACTCGACATGGGTCGACAGGTTGGCGAGGCTCAGCGGGAGCACATCCGGGAGCTGGTCGAACTTGTTGTGTCGCGCGCTAACAAGGGGCGGGAGAAGCCTGTGAGCGCTCAGCAGGCGGCACAGATAGCTGCGGGCGCAGTCTCGTTCGTCGAAAAGTACGCGCCGCACATGGTGGATGAGCTGCGCGGCGTGGCAGAGGGCGCCGGTGTAACCATGGAGCAGGTGATGCTGCTGAACGCGCGCAACATGTTGGGACCTGCGGATGACGAGCGCGATGCCACTCCTTTTTCCCTCACCCCAACCCTCTCACGGGGTGAGAGGGCGACCGAAGGCTGCACGTCCTTGATGGTGAGTGCGTCGGCCAGCGCGACAGGGGGCGCCATCGCCGGGCAGAACTGGGACAATGACCCTGAGATGGACCGCTTCTCGCTCGTGCTGGTGCGGCGTCCGGTTGGCAGGCCAGCGAACATGACGTGGACGCAGGCAGGGCTGATCGCCTACATCGGGCTGAACGACGCCGGCATCGGTGTGTGCATGAACGCCATGAACGGGCCCTCACGCAGGAATGGCGTGCCGTGGTACTTCATCGTCCGGGCGTTTTACGAAGCGAAGTCGCTTGTGGGCGCCGCGTCGGCTGCTGAGCGGGCCCGGCGAGGAATAACCGCTAACGCTGCAATGGTGACGCCACAGGGGGCCGCCGATATTGAAGTGACGCCTGATGCGGTGCGCGTGCTGAAGGCGGACGACAGCGGGCGACTCGTACACACGAACCACTGCGTGCACCCAGACCTGACGATGAACAACCAGAAGTTCAAGTCCCGCATATTCGGCCAGTCCTTTGCGAGGAAATCGAGGGCTGAGGCCTTGCTGGTACGGCATGGCGGTCCTGTAGGCGTGGACCTGATGAAGCGCATCCTGTCTGACCACGAGGGGTTCCCGACCGCGATTTGCCGCCACCCGAACTCTGACCCAGTCTCAGGCTGGCAGCGCAGCGTGGTGTCATTGATCGTTGAGCCTTCGGCGAGGCGGATGCATGTCTCGCGCGGGAACCCATGTGAAGCGCCGTACCAGACGTATGAGATGAACTGATGGGCGGGCGTAGTTGAGGCTCAAAAGCAGCGCTCTGTGGGGCGCGGGGCTAGGCGCGGTCGCAGGTGTGATTGCCGCGGTCATCTCGCTTTTTCAGTTCGAGGGCGAAGGGACAACGGCCGGGGAGGTCTTGGCTGTCGGGCTGCTGGTCGGCGTGCCTGTTACGACGGTGGCCGGGGCGGCGACCGGGTGGCTCTGGGGTGTCGTATTCGGCGGTGGTGAGGATGAACATCAATCAGATGCGCCAGGGCAAGGTGGCAGTGTGGGCCAGCGCTCTGGTGGCCCGCGCCGTCGTAAATGATCAGGCGGCAGGAGCCTGATGACAGTCAACGATGTCAATACTGAGGACCTCCGTGCCGCGGTTGAACTTGGCTGCCGCACGATGCAGAGCGTATTCAACGCCGACGACGGGGGCATCCCGTTTTTCAAGTCGATTGTGTTGCCGCGCGCTTATTTGGCGTTCCACGAAATCCACGGGGAATCGCATGTGCCGGGCAGGCACCTTAATGGCCTGCTGACCGCCGCAGACGTGTTGGGCGTAAAGGTAGACGAGTCCGCAGTCACCAAACACGAACGGGCTGCATTTTTTTCATACGGTGGACCATTCCCGCTGCCGCTCAACCGAGACAAGGTGGGAGGCCCACTGGCTAACTTCACCGAGCACAATATCCGGGAGGGGTTCCACGCGCTCTATGCCCTCGTGAATTACCGGAAGTCCGCAAAGGCGCGGGAGCTGGCTGAACGGAGCATTGACGCGATTTCCAGGCTGTGGGACCCGGAGAGAGGTTTTGACCGCCGAGCAGTCGAAAAGGCAGGCATAAGATGGGCCAGGGAACACACGTTTATCGTAGGTATTGGGCGCGCCATCGGGCCGCTTGTGAAGTATTACCGGGCGACTGCCTATGAGCCTGCGCTCGACCTGGCGCTGAAGCTATCGGAGAAGGCGACGCTGGAGTTTTTCACGCCTGATGGCGGCTATGAGCGAGATACGTTTGGCCCGCACACTCATTCGACCACGTGTGTCATGTCGTCGCTGGCGCAGATGGCGGACCTGACGCATGACGCGCCACTGCTTCAAAGGGTGAAAACGTTCTACGACAATGGCTTGTGGGCTATACGGGACGGTCTGGGCTGGGTGATCGAGAGCACTGCGGACGGCCGCAACTCGGACAGGGGTGAATGCAACAATACCGGGGACATTGTTGAGACGGCGCTGATACTTGGCAAGTGGGGTTACACAGGGTATTTCCATGATGCGGAGCGCATCCTGCGGGGCCACTTGTTGCCCGCACAGTTGCGCGACGTGACATTCATCGAGGACCCACTAAACCCCAAAGGCGAGGACGGGCTCCGAGATGTCGCAGCGAGACACGCTGGTGCATTTGGGTTTCCTGCCCCTTACGGACACCGGCCGGTGGGCCTCGAAGAGGTGAGCTTCAACATGGACATCGTTGGCGGCGCAGTGGGGTCGCTATGTGAAGCTTACCGAGATGCGGTCGCTTCTGGTCCAGACGGGCACCGCGTGAACCTGCTGTTCGCGCACGAGACGCCCGCGGTACAGATGGAACGGCTGCCAGCGCAGGCCGGTATCGCCGTGACGGTGAAGCAACCTGGGCCGCTCTGGGTCCGCATCCCGCCCTGGGCGGACCGCAGGCAACTGAGTGTGCCCGGGCTGGAGGGCAGGTGGAGGATGACAGGCGACTACCTATTCGTGGCCGTCCCGCCACTCAATCAGAAGGTCCAGGTCCGCTTCCCGGAGGCGCCATCGGAACTTGTCCTGCGGCACCGTACAAGGGACATCAGGGTGCGCATGAGCGGGGACCGTGTCGTCGCAATGGACAACTTTGGCGCAGACCTGACGTTCTTCGACCCGTTGAGGTAGGGCGCAGCCCAACTGCTGTGGCTTCACAGCGCGGGCGGGGTGCGAGGATCGCCGACCACCTCAGCGTTGGAGGGACGGGAGCAGCAGCAGGGCGAAGTGACTGTTGTTGCTAACTATTGGCCCGTAGCGCGACAAAAGGTCGTACTATGCGGCCGCCCTGGACGTGCCAGCCTTCAGAGCCCAGCGGACTACCATCTCCACCTCGCCCGTTTCCCAGGGCTTGGAAACGTAGTCGCGCACACCATACTGCACGCACCGGACCATCACTTCGTTGGTCCCGATCGCGGTGATCATGATGACCGGGATATTTCTTGTGGCAGGGTTTGCCTTCAGACGGCGCAGGGTCTCGATACCGTCTATCTCAGGCATCGCTATGTCGAGGAGGATGACGTCAGGACGGGCTGACTGCGCATGGGTGAGGCCGTCCAGCCCGCTTGATGCCAGTATGACGGAGTGGCCGTCATCAACAAGCAGTGCTTCCAGGGCGTCTAGCACGTCCTGGTGGTCATCAACGACGAGGATGTTGGCCATGGCATATGTCTGGAGCCTGGCAAGGAATGACAACGCGCAGGCAAGCTTTTGACCTTCCTTTGTCCATTTTCGAGTGACTGGGGATCCGGCAGGTTTGCGCCAGGTGTGCTTGAAGTGTGCAGCAAGTGTGATCGAACTGGACTTGAACTTGGCCCTTCTGGCGCGTCCAGCCGTTCCAATGTGGGTTATTATTTTGCGTTGCCAGCGCCGGGCGGCACTCTTGTCGAAGCGCTGCTGATGCGGTCCATCCTGCATGTGAGGCGATACCAGTGGGGTTATTCGACAGGGTACTGGGCAAGGAAAAGAGTGACGGTCGATTGGCCCTCACCAAGAACGAAGCGTTTGCCTCGGTGGCCGTGGCGGCCATTGCATCTGATGGCGCGATCAGCGAAGACGAGGTGACGCGCACAGCGATGAATATGGCCGCGATGCCGCTATTCCGCGACTATGAGTTGAAAGAGCTTTCGGGCGTGCTAACCAAAGTAGCCGCCACAATCAGGCGCAAGGGAGTAGAGGAAGTGCTGCCAGCCGCGAGACAAGCGCTATCGAAGGAACAGCTTGAGACCGCTTTCTACCTGGCTTCGGACCTCGTCCTCGCAGATGGCGCAGTTGAGCGAGAGGAACGGCAATTCCTCGAGGAACTGCGCGGGGTGCTTGGAGTTGAAGAGCCCGTGGCGCTGAAGATCGTCGAAGTTGTCGTTATCAAGAACCGGGCATGATGCAGGCGGCGAGACGCGCCTGAACTCGCGGGTGGACGCGCACTAGGACGGGCTGATAATTAGAGTGCCAGTAACAACCAGGGCCGGGAGAATTTCCCGGCCCTGACTGTTATTCGCTGGTCCTGTGGTCTTTAGCTACCTGTCGCGGGCGCTGGCGGTGTAACCGGGCCGGTCAGGAAGAAAATGCCCTGCCGGCTCGTCATCGCGCAGACCTGGCTCTTAAGCAGGTCCACCTGCGGCGTCAGGCCAATCCAGAAGTCGCCGCTTGCGGAGTAGACCATTACGTTTAGCGCCAGAACGCCACCGTACAAGTTTGCGTCGTCGCTAGTGAACGGCAGGCACACTCTGGTCTCAAGACCTGTGCGCTCAGCAGTGACACCAAGAACCTCGATGTTTGCCGCGCTGAGAGCCGGTGCGAAGGAGCTGGTGGCGCGGCGCGATGTTGGTCCCTGCCGGGTGGTAAGCGTGGTCACCCGGACCTGTGTGTCTGCGCTGACTGCGCCGGAACCGAACGTGACTGAAGCATTGTCAGCGGTGGTCACCGCGCCGCCTGCCGAGCTAGTCACCGTGCCCGTCGCTGAGAAGGCGCCCGAGTTTGGCAAGGTCTTGATCTGTGAGCCGTCAGGCGCCAGGACGTACCAGTTCTGGGCAAAGTTCTGGCCTTTGAGGTCGCTGGCCGTCACGTCGCGTGCGAAGTAGTGGAGTGGCCAGTTGTTGTAGGTGATCTGTCTGCTGCCGTCTTCCCTTACAAAGACGCCGAGCCTGGCTGTTTCGACGGCGCCTTCCAGTTTGACAGGGTCTTTGGATGTGAACGGTGGCCATGTGCGGGCACACCCGCCGGTGCACGTTGACCTTCCCGTTTGCTGGTCTGCGGCGAATGTGTATAGCGAGCGGCCAATGGAGTCCACGAGTATGGTGCCGAAGTTCGCGTGGGTCACCGTCTTGAGCAGAGCCGCATTGTGGACTGGCGCTCCGTCCACATTAGACGCAAACCATATCCCGCCGACTTCCTGGCCGTTGGCATCGCCAGGCTTAATGTCCTTGTCGTGGTAGTAAAGTGGCCGGCCGTTGTAGGCGACCTGCTTCGAGCCGTCTGGCCTGGTGAATGTGGCCAGGGCGCCCTGGTTAACCAGTTCCTGCCCAACCGGGGCGCTGGTAGTGAGGACGGGCGGCCAGGTTAGGGCGCAGTTGCCTGAACAGTTGGTCTTGAGGCGGTCGTCACGCTTGAATATGTAGAGCGTGCGTCCACTGGAATCGGTGAGCAGCGTACTAAGCGTAGGATGGGCGGTTGACTTGACCGCTGCTGCGGACTGTACCGGGCTGCCGAACGGGGAAACCGCGAACCAGATGCCGGCTGCGGCCTGGCCCTTGATGTCGCCGGGGGCCGTGTCGGTGCTCCTGTTATAAAGCGGCCGGCCGTTATATGTGACCTGTTTCGACGTGCCGTCAGACCCGGTAATAGTGGTGAGGCGCGCTGCGGTGACACCTGCGCCTGCGATCGGCGGGTCTGAGCTGATCAGGGGCGGCCAGTTGGTTAGGCAGCCGCCTGTGCAGTTGGACTTACCCAATTCGTCACTGAAGAAAAGGTAAAGGGTCTTGCCATCCCCATCGGTTAGGATTTCGCCGAGCGTAGGGTGCTTTGTGACCTGAACGGTCGCTGACGCAGCGCTTGCTGTGTCAACCGTCGCGAACGCTGCAATCATCCCCGAAATCGCGAGCGTCAACGCGACAAACCTGTAGATACGCATCTCTGGAGGCCCTCCCTGAAAGGCTCGTGCCAAATTAGGCCCGCCCTATCCGCCTGGGTGGACGGACAAGCCTACGACAGGGGCTGCACCGCGGATTTATCCAAGCTTGGCGAACAGCCGTGTGACAGGCCGTTTTGATATTGGGCGGTGACCTGCCTAAGATGCCCGCGCTGCAAAGAAGGGTCACGATGCTTGCGAAAACCAGGACATGTGCGGTGGTGGGCCTCGACGGGTATGTGGTCGAGGTCGAAGTGGACATTTCGCCCGGGTTGCCTGCATTCAATATTGTCGGGCTCCCCGATACGGCAGTGCAGGAGTCCAGGGAAAGGGTGCGGGCTGCCATCAGAAACTCGGGGAGCGAGTTTCCAATGCGACGCATCACTGTGAGCCTGGCACCTGCAAACCTGAAAAAGACCGGACCGTCATACGACTTGCCCATTGCGATAGGTATCCTGCTCAGCACCGGCCAGGTGCCGAATTCGGTGGATGGCACGCTGTTACTGGGAGAGCTGGCGCTGGACGGCAAGCTGCGGGCCACGAATGGCATCCTGCCAATGGTCGCTGTCGGACGTTCCCAGGGCTACAAGACGGTGTACGTGCCGTCGGTGAACGCGGACGAGGCGGCGCTTGTGCGCGGCGTGTCTGTCGTGCCCGTTGACTCTCTGACCCAGCTCGTCGCGCATGTAAGGTCGGAGTCGTCCATCAGCCCATATCTGGCGAACGGAAAGAATGGCAAAGGGAACGGACACAGTACAGTCGAGGCCAGGGTAGGCCCGGACCTTGCGGACGTGCGAGGCCAGGAGCACGCCAAGCGCGCACTCGAGGTGGCTGCCGCGGGTGGGCACAACCTGCTGATGATGGGGCCACCAGGCAGCGGGAAGACCCTCCTTGCGCGCTGTCTGCCCTCCGTGCTGCCCCCAGTGACCCCGGACGAGTCACTGGAAGTCACGACGATATACAGCGTGGCGGGCCTGCTTCCTTCTGGGAGCCCGCTTATCACGGAGCGGCCCTTCAGGTCCCCTCACTACACAATCTCAAACGCCGGTCTTGTGGGCGGGGGCATCATTCCGAGGCCCGGTGAGATAACGCTGAGTCATAGGGGGGTGCTGTTCCTGGACGAGTTGCCTGAGTTTGGGCACTCCTCCCTGGAAGTGCTCAGGCAGCCTATTGAGGACAAGGTGGTGACGATAAGCCGGGCGCAGGGGACCATGACCTTCCCTGCCAACTTCATGCTGGTGGGCGCGATGAACCCCTGCCCGTGCGGGTATTACGGTGACCCGGACAGGGCGTGCTCATGCTCGCTCCCGGCGGTGTCCCGGTACCAGAGGCGCATATCCGGCCCATTGATGGACCGCATGGACATATTTGTTGATGTGCCCCGGGTGGAGTACGAAAAGCTAGTTGAGCCACCCGCAGCAGAAGGGTCGGCCAGTGTCCGGGACCGGATCATCGAGGCCAGAGAGGTGCAACGAGGACGGTTCAAAGACAAGCGCAAAGCCTGCAACGCGGAGATGGGACCCGTTGAAGTCTGGGAGCATTGTCAAGTGGAGGAGCGCGCGCGGTCACTGCTTCAGTTGGCGATGAACCAGTTGAACTTATCGGCGCGCGGGTTCCACCGGGTGCTCAAAGTGGCGCGCACCATTGCTGACCTCGCCAAGAGCGAGCAGGTCCTGACGCCGCACCTCGCTGAAGCGCTTCAGTACAGGCCCCGGACGCTGACATAGAGATCGCGAGCAGATGGCCGCCTCTGCCTGAGTCGCCCGAAATTTACGGGCGTCGCGCGTTTCTGCTCTCCCGTCATTCCAGGAGCCCCGACCAGCTATACTCCCGGAAAGCGTTACCTGATGCTTTCTGGAGTTGCCATATGTCTCCTGCGCTGATGCGAGAGGTTGTCCTTGCGGGCGCCGCGCGGACGCCGGCCGGCAAGTTCGGCGGCGGGCTTTCCACGACGCCTGCGACAAAGCTCGGGTCGGCGGCAATCAGTGCGGCGATAGGACGCGCTGGCGTGCGGCCTGAAGACGTCGAATACGTTGTCATGGGCAACATGCTGTCTGCGGGGCTGGGACAGACGCCTGCAAGGCAGGCGGCCATTGGCGCTGGCGTGCCTGATTCGACATCGGCCATGACGGTCAACAAAGCATGCGCTTCAGGCCTCTCCGCGGTCGTCCTCGCTGTGCAGTCCGTGCAGTGCGGCGATGCGGAGTGCGTGGTAGCAGGGGGCATGGAGAACATGAGCCTTGCGCCGCACCTGCTGATGAACTCGCGCACGGGCCATCGGCTTGGCGATGCAAAGCTGGTTGACTCCATGGTCCATGACGGGCTGTGGTGCCCGTTCGAAAACCGCCACATGGGCGGGTCTGCTGAAGAGGTTGCCGAAAAATATGGCGTCAGCAGAGCTGAACAGGACGAGTTTGCTTTACGCAGCCACAGGCGGGCGTCGGCAGCGGTGGCGGAGGGCTGGTTCGCAGATGAAATCGTTCCGGTCGAGCTCCAAGGCCAGAAAGGGCAGCAGCACAAGGTCTCGCAGGACGAAGGCCCGCGCCCGGATACAAGCATCGAGGCGCTGCGTAAGCTGAAGCCGAGTTTTCCGCCGGGTGAAAGCGTGACCGCGGGCAACGCCTCACAGATAAGCGACGGCGCCGCCGCAGTAGTCGTCATGTCAGCCGAGCGGGCCGAGCATCTGGCAGCAGCGGCGCTCGCCCGGGTCACGGGGTATTCGCATGCCGCCAACCGGCCGGGCATGCTTTTCGACGCGCCCAGGCTCGCAGTCGCCAGGCTCCTTGAGAAGACGGGCGAACGCCTGGACGAGTTCGACGTCATTGAGGTCAATGAGGCGTTTGCCGCGCAGGTGCTGGCGAACGGCAAGGCGCTTGGCTGGGCCTGGGACAGAGTGAACCCGCATGGGGGCGCCATTGCTCTCGGGCATCCCATCGGTGCGAGCGGAGCCCGCATCCTCGTAACCCTCATCCACGGCCTGCGGAAGTCAGGCGGCCGCAAGGGCCTCGCCGTAATCTGCCACGCTGGTGGCGGAGCGGTGGCGATGTCTGTGGAGGCGGTGTGATGGCGGAAGAGCAGGAGGCTGGAGCCGCGAAGGCCAGCAACGTCGACATCAACGCCATGCCGGTCATAGAACGGCGGCGCATTGAGGCGATGGTGCTGGGGCCTATGCTGCGGGCGTTCCAGGCAGAGTTCGGCGAGGACAAGGTCAAGTCCATCGCCCGGCGTGTGATCTCACAGGTCGCCAGGGAACAGGGCAGGCAGTTCGCAGAACGCACTGGTAAACAGGACTTGAAGTCTTTCGCATCGAACAAGGGGGCCTGGCGGATGAATGGCGCGCTGGAAACGGACGTGCTGGAAGAGTCCGAAACGCGCTACTCGTTCAACGTGACCCGCTGCAAATACGCCGAGATGTACCATGAACTGGGTTTCGGCGACCTGGGTGAAGTCTTTTCGTGTACCAGGGACTTCGAGTTTTCCAAGGGCTACAACCCTGCCGTGAAGCTGGCCCGCACCCAGACCATCATGCAAGGCGCAACGCACTGCGATTTCAGGTATGAACTGCGTCCTGCTGGCAAAACGCGATCCCAGTCCAAGACACGCTGATTTCGCTGTCGGACCGCGACAATAGTGCGCAGCGTCAGCATCTGGGCCGCCGTATCATTGCAACAAGCGTCCACCTGAGCCGGGTGGCGGAGTCGCGTGATGTTTGAGTCGAAGCGTGAAAATGAATCGGCGGTCACACTGTGCATATTCCCGCACCTGCGTGAGTTTGTAGCGATAGATAACCGTCGCAGCCTGCCCGGCCGCCCTGTTGTGAAGGCCCTGAAGCACGACGAGGTCACCAGTGGCGATTTCTACCAGCGTATGGAGCAGGACTTTTCGAAACTGCTCAGGCGGCCTGAACAGGGGTTCTTGGGCATGATGGCCATGCCGCAAGAGGTTGAAGCGCTGTTGCGCGCACACTCCATGCGGCGCGTGATGGAAAGCATCAATTCGGACCTTACGGAACCAGCGAAGGGCGAAGTTGGCAGCGTAGGCGTGATGTTTTTTGCGGGGGGGCTGCTTTCCGTAGATGAGGGCCAACTCAAAGAGGTCATCGAAGAGCTGTTCGATGACGTGCTGGCGCCGGGACAGGTACGGGACCTGCATTCCCGGCTGTTCAGCCTGCTGAAGCAGGAGCGGGACGCCGTGGCGGCGGCATCAAAGTCGGAACTTGCGAAACTGATCCTTGGAGACGGTGGGCCGTATGTGACGCTCTGGGGCCGGGAGAGTAACTAGGGTCGCCTGAAGCGCCATTTTCGCGGCCTGTGGCGGTGATGGCGAAGGCCAGGGCGGCCGCACCTGACAGTCCGGCACGCCGGAAGGGCTCCGGGCTTGAAGCCTGCAAGGGCCAGACGAGGTCTCCGGGCCGCAGGCGCCGGGCATTCTTGTTTCGATTCACCGTGGCGGAGGAAAAGATGACGCGGCCAACGACGTCAAGTGAGCTCCGGGAGGCCTTCCTCAGGTTTTACGAGGAGCGGGGCCACCTGCGGATGGGGGCAGCGCCGCTTATACCCGCCAACGACCCCACCCTTCTCCTGACGAACTCCGGCATGGCGCAGTTCAAGCAGTACTTCTCTGGCGAGCTTGAGCCGCCAAAGCCGCGCATCACGACCTCGCAGAAGTCGTTCCGCACGACTGACATTGAGTCAGTGGGCGACGCGACGCACTTGACTCTGTTCGAGATGCTGGGGAACTTCAGCTTCGGCGATTACTTCAAGAAAGAGGCGTGCGCCTGGGCGCTCGAGTTCATGACGAGGGTGTTGAAGTTCCCGCCGGAGCGCCTCTACTTCACTGTTTATCAGGACGACGATGAGGCAATCGCGATATGGCGCGACCTCGGCGTGCCGCCGGACCATATCTACCGCTTCGGCGCGAAGGACAACTTCTGGGGCCCTGCAGGCGAGGAAGGGCCGTGCGGCCCGTGCAGCGAGTTGCACTACTACGGCGGCGACCTTAAGCGCGTGCCCCGTGCAGACGACCCGGTGCGGAAGTCGAGCTGGGGCCCGAACCTGCACAAAGACTTTGTCGAGCTCTACAACCTGGTGTTCACGCAGCTCTACCACCACTCGGACGGCCACCGGACAGAGTTGCCAAAGAAAAACATAGACACAGGGATGGGTCTGGAGCGCACGGCCGCGATCCTGCAGGGCGTAAAGAACGTCTACGAGATAGACGTGTTCCGGCCACTAATCGCCCGGGTAGAGGAGCTGAGCGGTAAAGAATGGGGGCAGAACCCAGAGACATCTCGTGCGCTGAGCGTCGTGGCAGAGCATAGCAGGTCGGCATCATTCTTGATAGGCGACGGCGTCTCGCCTGGGAACACAGGCCGGGGATACGTGCTGCGGAGGCTGATCAGGCGGGCGATGCTGTTCGGGCGCAGGATAGGCCTGAATGAGTCGTTCCTGCCCGAGCTTTCTAAGGTTTCCGGTGAGGTCATGGGCGAGGCGTACCCGGAGCTCGTGAAGAGTGGCCCATTTATCACGCGGGTGCTACAGCTTGAAGAGGAACGGTTCTCAAGGACACTTGATCAGGGCAGTGCTCTGCTGAACGAAATGGTTGGATCTAGACCCAACGTGGCACAACTCGTAAACAACATTGCAACTGCAAGTCCTCAACCATGGACTGGAACCGACATACAGAAGGCCCTAGAACGTGTGCCTGGACTCACGGCTCAGTATCGAAGTCATCCCGGGGGTCAGGTGGTGGATGTCCTTCATAGCCATCTTGCGGCAGAAGCCTCCCAGCCGACTGCAACGGTGAACGCCCTTCACGCCTTCTGGCAAGGATTCATGAAGGCAGATTGGTCAAAGAGTGTTACCGGCTATGAGGCTGCATATCTCTACGATACCTTTGGCTTCCCGATGGAGATCACCAAGGAGATAGCCGGAGAGCACGGTCTTGGCTTTAACGAAGCCGGTTTCAAGCAACTGATGGAACGGCAGCGTGAGCGCGGCCGCGCAGCTGGCGCAAAGTTCGGCGGGGACATGGCGAAACGTCACGTGTACGAGGAACTGGGCGTTGACGAGACTCCGTTCGTCGGATACCACGCCACTTCGGCGGACTCCGTGGTCGTCGGCATCATACGTGGCGGCGAAGTAGTGCAGTCTGCCCATGCCGGGGAGCAGGTCGAAGTGGTGCTGCGTGAAACGCCGTTCTACGCGGAGCAGGGCGGGCAGGTAGGCGATGCCGGCAAAGTCTCTGGCCCGTCTGGCGTCCTGCACGTTACGGACACGCAGAACCCCTATGCGCGTGTCCGCTCGCACTTTGGCACTGTTGCATCAGGTCAACTCGGCGTCGGCGACACGGTGCGCGCAGAAGTTGATGTGGCGCGCAGGGAGCGGATACGCCGGAACCACACCGCAACGCACCTGCTGCACGCCGCCCTGCGTGAAGTGCTTGGCGAACACGTGCGACAGGCGGGGTCGCATGTGGCGCCTGACCGGCTTCGGTTCGACTACACGCACGTCTCTGCCTTGACTCCGACAGAGATGAGGAAGGTGCAGGACCGGGTGAATGAGCAAGTCCGGGCGAACACCGAGGTTAAGGTCGAGCACACAACTTATTCGACGGCGGTCCAGAAGGGCGCTCTCGCGTTCTTCGGAGATAAGTATGAGAACGATGTCCGCGCCGTGTGCATCGTGGGCGTCGAGGAGCACAAGGGACACGACGGGCCTGGACACGGACAACACAAGCACGAGTGCTGGTCTTATGAGCTGTGCGGCGGGACGCACATGGACCGGACAGGCGGCATCGGTGCGATCGTGATCACGTCGGAGAATGGCATAGGCGCCGGGCTCAGGCGTATAGAAGCAGCGACCGGCGCTGGCGCTGAAGAGTTGATATGGGAACGGTTCGCAGAGCAAGAAAAGCTGGCCGCTTTGCTCCGTGTGCCAGTGACCGGCGCGCTAGCCAGGGTAGAGGCGCTGTCGGCGGAACTGGACTCGGCCCGCAAGAAGGTGGTGGATCTCGAGGACAAGTTGCTCAAGGCGAGCCTGGGAGAGCCAAGCGTCGGCAGTGGTAGCGGAAGGAACGCTCCCGAAATCTTGCCAGTCCAGGTGGGTCCAACAAGCACGACGGTTTACATATTTGCCAACGTACCTGCCACAGACACCGGATCACTACGGCGGGCGGGAGATCACTTGCGAGACCAGTCCGGGCGTGGCATCCAGGTATTGGGAAGCGTGATTGACGGACAACCACGTATCGTCGTCATGGCTTCACAAGAACTGCATGGAACTGCTGTGCACTCCGGCAAAATCGCAAACGTTCTCGCTTCAATGCTCGATGGACGCGGAGGCGGCACGCAGGAGGTCGGCCAAGGTGGCGGACGAGACGCGTCCAAGTTACCGGGCGTTCTATCGAGAGACGTTGTGAAACGAGCGATTGAGCAAACAGCAAATCAGAGCGAGAACAACTAAGGCCATGTCCCGCCGTGCGCTGGGTCTTGACCTCGGACAATCTAGGATAGGTGTCGCCGTCTCTGACCCGTCGGGCACGATCTGCACACCGTTGCCGGCAATTCAGCACACAACACTGAGCGATGTCATCGGCCGCGTCGTAGCGTTAGCAACGGAACAGGGTGTGGAGCTCATAGTGGTGGGCCTGCCTGTCACAATGGAGGGCAGGCGAGGCACCCAGGCGCAGGCCGCGTTGGTGTTTCGCAACGAGTTGCGGGCTGCTGTCACGGTCCCTGTCGACACCTGGGACGAACGACTGAGTTCGGTTGAAGCCCAGGCGCGGCTCAAGGAAGCGGGCCGGAAGCCCAGCCGAGACAAGAGCCGGATAGACTCGATAGCCGCGGCGCTGATACTGGAATCGTACCTGGCGGCGCACAGGGAGTAACTGATGATGAAGCTCATGGGGATCATCGGGTACCCGTTGGGGCACACGCTATCGCCCGTATTCCAGCAGGCCGCGCTCGACCACCTGAAGATTGATGCGAGGTTTGAGACGTGGCCTACTGCGCCGGACAAGCTCGCTGAGAAGGTGGCGTCCTTCAGGTCGCAGGACGTGCTGGGGGCTTGCGTAACGCTGCCTCACAAGCAGGCCGTAATGCCGCTGCTCGACAGCGTCCATGAAACCGCGCAGTCTATCGGGGCGGTGAACTGGGTCATCAACGGCGCAGGAGGTTCGCCAAGCAGCAAGTTGACGGGTTACAACACCGACGCGCCCGGTTTCTTGAGGTCACTCAAGGAAGAGGCGAAGTTCGACCCCAAAGGGTCGGACGCGCTAGTGATCGGCGCCGGCGGTGCGGCAAGGGCGATCGTGTACGCGCTCCGCAGCGCGGGGGTTGCGCGCTTGGCGATTGCCAACCGCACGGTCGAACGCGCACAGGAACTCGCGGCCGTGATGTCGAAAGGGCGGTTCAGGCCGAAGGCAATTGGGCTTTCGCGAGATGAGCTGGCAGACGTGGCCCCTTACTGCGACCTCCTGGTGAATACGTCTTCGGTTGGCATGGCCGGAGGCCCAGCGCCGGAAGCGACACCCCTCACCGCCGACCTTATTTCCTCGAAGGCACTGGGCTATGACGCCGTGTATGCGCCCCTGATGACGCCGTTCTTGCGTGAAGTGAAGAATGCGGGCGGCCGGACCGCAAGCGGCATTACGATGCTCGTTTACCAGGGCGCCGAAGGGTTTGAGCTGTGCACCGGCAAGAAGGCCCCTGTCAGCGTGATGATGGACGCGCTCATGAAGGCGCGTGCAAAGCGGTGAGAAGTGATGACTAGTTTCCGCTGGTTAACCGCTGGTGAATCACACGGGCCTGGGTTGACAGTCATCGTCGAAGGCGTCCCGGCTGGACTTGAGCTTGGCGAGGACTACATCGAGGCCCAACTCGCGCGCCGCCAGAAGGGTTACGGCTCCGGCGGGCGCATGAAAATCGAAAAGGACCACGCCGTGATTCGCTCGGGGGTGCGGCACGGACTGACGCTGGGGTCGCCGGTCGCAATGTGGATCGAGAACAAGGACTTCGCCAATTGGACCGAGGCGATGTCCAGTTCGCCTGTGGGCGCAAGCGTTGACAAGAAGATGCAGACACAGGTCGTGCCTGGGCACGCGGACTTCGCCGGAGCGCTGAAGTACGCCCACCATGACCTCCGCAACGTGCTCGAAAGGGCGAGTGCCAGGGAAACAACCGCGCGCGTGGCAGCCGGGGCAGTGGCAAGACGGTTCCTGGAGGAGTTCGGCATAGCGTTCCAGAGCCGTGTCGTGTCTATCGGCGAAGTTGAGGCGCCCGACCCGGGGAGCACATACGTTGACTGGGACGCTGCCGAAGCCTCAGAAGTCCGGGCCGCAGACGCAGACTCTGACAGGCAGTTCAAGGAACGCATTGACCGGGCGAAGGACGACCGAACGACCGTTGGCGGCGTGTTCCAAGTTGTGGCATCGGGCGCACCTGTGGGCCTCGGCAGCCATGTGCAGTGGGACCGGAAGCTGGACGGGCGTATTGCTCAGGCGATGATGAGCGTCAACGCGGTGAAGGGTGTCGAGGTGGGCCGGGCGTTCGCCAACACGCGGAGGCCTGGCCGCGAGGTGCAGGACGTCGTTGTCCCAGATGTGACGGACCGCCGCAGGTTCCGCCGAGCTTCGAACGAGGCGGGTGGCATAGAGGGCGGCATGTCCAACGGCGAGCCTATCGTCGTCTACGTGGCCGTCAAACCTATTGCCACAATGACAAAGCCGCTGCCGTCCGTAGACATCAACACTGGTGAGGTCGTAGAGGCTGCGTACAACAGGTCCGACATTTGTCAGGTCCCCCGCGCGACTCCGATAGGCGAGGCGATGGTGGCGCTCGTCCTGGCGGATGCCTTCCTGGAAAAGTTCGGCGGCGACCACATGGACGAGACCCGACGAAACTACGTTGGATACGTGGCGAGCCACCAGCACTTCGGGGCGACTGGCAAGAGCGCGCAATAGCGCGCCGGCTACGGCCCACTATGGCCACAGCGGTTGCAGGCACGGATGAGCATGACATTGCTTGAGGGTCCCGACGCCAGAGAAAGCCGGAACATTTACCTGACCGGCTTTTCGGGCACAGGTAAGTCTCACAGTGGCAGGCTTGCCGCAAGCAGGCTGGCCTGGGAGTTCGTGGACACCGACCAGCTTGCTGAACGAAGAGCAGGAAAGCCGGTCCCGCAGATTTTTGCTGAGGACGGGGAAGAGAAATTCCGGGATATCGAGAGCGCAGTGCTGGCTGATGTGGCTGCCCAGGGCCGGAGAGTAGTCTCAACCGGCGGCGGAGTCCCTGTCAGGCCATCGAACCGCGACCTGATGCGGCGTACAGGCCTTGTCATACGCCTCAAAGCATCGCCTGAAACCGTCCACTCCCGGGTCGCCCGCGGGGAAGGCTCACGCGGTCGCGCATTGAGGCCTCTGCTGGGGGGGGACGCGCCGGTGGAACGTATCCGGCAGCTCCTCGCAGAGCGCGAGCCTGCATATGCTGAGGCCGACCTGACAATAGACACCGACGGCAAGGAGCCACGAGACGTGGCGGGCGAGATCGTTGAGGCGTGGCGCAGTCTGGCCAAGCAAGGGCAGACGCTCGCGGCGGGACAAAGCAACTCAGATAATCAAGACCCTGGGCTAAACGATGAGTCAGTCTGACCACAACAGCAAAAATGTCGCTGCAGTCGTCAAGACGTCCCAGGGGTACTACAGGGCTATAGTCGGCCAGGGCGTCATCGAAAGCATTGGTCGCGAAATGGCATCGGCCGGGCTTCAGGGACGGGCCTACATCATCGCCGACCAGGCGCTTTTTCCTGCTGGGGCGAGGCGCTGCCAAGAAGCGCTTGAGGTGGGAGGATTTGCGACGCACGTCCTCGCCATTCCTTCTGGAGAGCAAGCCAAAACGCTTGAAACGGCGCGGAGCGTTTTTGTGTGGCTCGCAGAGCGCAGGGCAGAGCGCAGCGACACCATCGTCGCCCTTGGTGGCGGGGTGACGGGGGACCTGGCAGGGTTTGTCGCGGCCACCTGGCTGCGCGGGGTGCCCTTTGTCCAGGCGCCAACAAGCCTAGCCGCAATGGTTGACGCCTCCATAGGCGGCAAGGTGGCGGTGAACCTGCCGGTTGGCAAGAACCTAGTCGGCGCGTTCCACCAGCCGCGGCTGGTGGTAGCCGAAATTGACTACCTGAAAACACTGCCCCGGCGCGAACTGGCGTCTGGCTGGGCTGAAGCCATCAAGCACGGGCTGATCTTGGATGCAACGTTGCTGGACACTCTGGAAAGGGGCGCGGACGAGGTCCTATCGTTAACAGGCAGCGTGGCCGTTGAGGCTATCCGGCGCAGCGTTGCGGTAAAAGCTGAGGTTGTTTCCGCTGACGAGTTCGAGACGGGTGACGCGCGAGTGTTGCTGAACTACGGGCACACTGTAGGCCACGCCCTCGAAGCAGTAACAGGGTATGGCCGGTTCCTTCACGGTGAGGCAGTGAGCATCGGCATGATGGCTGCCGCTAGGATTGCCCGGCGGCTGGGGATGATTTCGCAGGAGCTTGTAGACAGGCAGCGCTCGGTGCTGGAGCGGTATGGCCTGCCAGTGCGCACGAGCGGTGTTTCCGTTGACGCCGTACTTGCGGCGACGAAGTCAGACAAGAAGGTGCGCGGAGGGTCGCTCCGCTGGGTGCTGGTCAAAGGGCCTGGCAAGGCCACAACGCGCCGCGACGTGCCGGATGGCATCGTCCGTGACGCAGTATCGGAAGTGCTGGGTTAGGCGCGCGCCTGGCCGCCCGCCACGGCAGGCACGATGCTCACTTCGTCGCCGGACTTGAGCTTCGTCGTCAGGCCGCCCAGGTAGCGGATGTCCTCCCCGTTGACATAGACATTAACGAAGTGACGGAGTGCGCCTGTCTCATCGCAAAGCCGGTCTTTGATGCCTGGGTGGGCCTTCTCAAGGGCCTGCACCAGGGCCTTTACGTCTGCGCCCTCAACGGTCACTTTGTCTTTGCCCTGAGTAAGGCGCCTGAGCGGAGTTGGTATCTTCACGTTCACTGGCATGGCATTGCTTGTCCTCGCAAAGGGTCCGAGACCGCTAATGATTGAATAGTTTAGAGGCTCCGGCAGGAGAAAGTGGAGGGTGGTCTGCAGAAGAAGGGAAAGCCGCTCACGACTATCCCTCCACCACGTCGCCGGTGACCGCGGTGACCGTAGCGCCCTCTTTCCTGGCCCACGCGATGCAGGCCTCGATCTCTTTCAGGTCCCCAACCACCTCAAGTACCGCCCAACCGAACTCTGGAGTGATGTCTGCGCGGCGGATGTTGGTGACGACGTTGAACTTGTGGCCAAGCTCGTAAATGAGCGGGCGCTTGGCCAAGTCGCCCGGAATGGTTAGCGTTATGCGTCGGGAGGCGATGGCGCAGTCTCCGTATCGCAAAGACCCCGCGTCGTTTGCCTGCCTATAGGCACAAGGCGGCGGGAGGGTCGTCATGGCCCTCACCCCCACCCTCTCCCAAGGTGAGAGGGCAACCTGTGGATGATACTAAAGCCCGCAGCGCGACTAGTCTTTGAACTTGCCATTAACCTGCGCGTCGAAAGATTCCACCGTCGGGTCTATGTGCAGCGGGACCGCATATTTCACGACCGCCTCCTGGGTCTTCAGGCCGTTGCCGGTGATGAGTGCGACAGCCTGCTCGTTGGGCTTGATTACGCCTTCGCGCGCCAGGTGGCGGAGCGTCGAAATGACGACGCCTCCCGCGGTCTCCGTGAAAATGCCCTCCGTCTGTGCGAGGAGGCGGATGCCATCGGCGACCTCCGCTTCGGGGACGGCGAAGGCCGAACCGTTGGATTCCCGCACGGCCTTGATGGAGTAGTACCCGTCTGCCGGGTTGCCAATTGCCAGCGATTTTGCGACGGTCTTCGGCAGGACGGGCCTTGTGTGGGTCTGGCCCGCGTTGAACGCGTTGGCGACTGGCGCGCACCCGGCGGCCTGGGCGATATGCATACGTGTCCTGACGTCGCCGATGAGGCCGAGCGCCGCGAACTCGTGCAAGCCCTTCCACACCTTTGTGAGGAGGGAGCCCGAAGCCACCGGCACGATGATGTGGTCCGGGGCCTTCCAACCGAGTTGCTCAGCGACCTCGAACCCCAGCGTCTTTGAGCCTTCAGAGTAGTAGGGACGCATGTTGATGTTGACGAAAGCCCAGTGGCGGGAGTCGGATAGTTCGCTGCACAAGCGGTTTACATCGTCATAGGTACCGCGTACAGCAACCACGGTAGGCCCGTAGATGGCAGCGCCGATGATTTTGCCCGTCTCCAGGTCAGCGGGGATAAAAACGAGCGTGCGCATCCGGGCCTTGGCGCCGTGGGCGGCTACCGCGCCCGCGAGGTTGCCTGTGGAGGCGCACGCCAGAGTGCCGAAGCCAAACTCAAGCGCCTTGGTGGACGCCACGGAGACGACGCGGTCCTTGAACGAATAGGTAGGGTTGACAGCGTCGTTCTTGATCCACAGGTTATTGAGGCCGAGCTCCCTGCCAAGGTTGTCGGCTTTGAGCAGCGGCGTCATGCCAGCGCCAATGTTTATGGCCTTCTCACGGCTGACCGGCAGGAGGTCGTCGTAACGCCATATTGTGCGCGGGCCATCTTGGATTTTCTGCCTGGATGTGGCCTTCTTGATACGGTCGAAGTCGTACTTGACTTCAAGCGGACCAAAACAGAAGTCGCAGACGTAGATGGGTTCGGCAGGGTATGCGCGCCCGCATTCACGGCACTGGAGGCCAGAGACGTAAGGCATAGTCCACCCCTCTGAAGTGGTCCGGCAAAGCCGGTGAGGAACAGCAGCAGCCTGTTGGCTCGCTGATTCACCCGCCGCCGGACGCGCTGAGGGGCGCGACCAAGCGGGGCAGTCCGATATTCGGACATTGCGATACTAGCAACGGGCCGCGCGGGCGTCAACGCAGCGCGTGCTTGGCAGGGCATGACGTACTGCCGGTCCGGGCGGTCACAGCAACGGGGTGTAGAGTAACCGGTTGCACGTCGCCGGACGACGGTGCCTTGACATCTGCCCAAATGCTGCGACACGGACCTGAGCCCCTATGGACCAGAACAACACTGAAAGGCCTCCTGCAGAAAAGCGGACTTATGCCCGGCCAGACAACTGGGAGCGCGATGAGGGTCCCTCGGAGGCGGACATCGCCCGGGCCGAGCGCGTCGCACTTGGAGAGCAGGCATCCAGCACGCGTGGCATAAAGCTGTGGCAGTGGGCGGCGGTAGGCATCGGCATCGCCCTGTTCGCGCTGCTTGCGCTTGAGGCGCTGCCTGCGCTGCTGGGCAACCGTGGTCTGGCCAGCCCTGTCCTGATGGAAGCTACAGTCACGGATGTCCTCGACGCCCGGACGATAGAGGTTGACGCCGGCGGCAAAAAGCAGGCCGTCCGGTTGATAGGCGTCGGCCTTTTCGACCGGGACGACACATTGTGGTGGGCAGCCAGGGACGCTGTTCAGCAGGCAGTAAGCGGCAGGCGTGTCGGGCTTGAAAAAGACACTCGGGACAAAGACGAAGAAGGGTTGTTGCTGAGGTACGTGTTTGTGGACGGAGTGATGTTGAACAGCGCGTTGCTGGGCGCAGGGTTGGCACGCTCGGAAGACCCACTCGAAAATGTCCGCCGCTGGCAGGACTTGCTGCAGGCTGAAGCGGACGCACGGGCCGCAGGTCGCGGTGTATGGTCAAGGCCGCGCTTGCATAAGGGTGCGGACCGCTGGCGCGCCGGACAAAATCGTAAGGGAAACAGGGTTTGACTGTCCGTGCCACAACGGGGGCGGTGGCGGCAGAGGGTGAGTCCATCCGGCGGCGTCTCAGCATCTTCGGTGACCATTCGTACCGGCGGCTGTGGGGGATAGGCGCGGTCAACTCAGTTATGCGCTGGGTCGAAATGGTGGCCGTCTCCGTCTTCGTGCTCGAGCTTACCGGGTCTGTCGGCGACCTGGTCATGGTCAGCTTCTTCCGAGCGCTGCCCATGCTCACGTTCGGCGTGCTATTCGGCGCTGTTGCCGACAAAGTGGACCGGCGCCTTCTACTCACGTCGATCATGGCCATGATGGCTCTGGTCTATGCGACTCTTGGGGTGCTTGTTATTGCGGAGCGGATCCAGCTTTGGCACATTATGGTCGGGACGTTCGTGCTTGGCGTTGGGTGGGCCACCGACTTTCCTGTGCGCCGCAACATGGTGAGCGAGGTCGTTGGCAGGCCCGGCATCGCGGCGGCGATAGGAGTTGACCAGGCGACTATGAACGTCGCCCGTATTATTGGCCCCACCGTGTCAGGAGCGTTCGTCCAGCTGATAGGCGTGGAGGCGGCGTACTTCAGCGGCGCTGTGTTGTATGCGGTAGCAGTCGTCCTTGCCGCGGGGCTGGCCTGGAAGCCCAGGCAGAGGCAGCAGGCATCTGTAGGGCCGCTGAAAAACATTTCCGAGGGGCTGCGGTACGTGAAGTCGAGCGACGTCCTCGTCCCGACGCTGCTGGTCACGGTGATCGTCAATGTGTTTGTGTTCCCGTACACATTCGTGGTGCCTGCGATTGCCACGAATGAACTGCACGTGGGCGCAGTTCTACTTGGAGTGATGACGAGCTTCGAGGGCCTCGGCGCCACCATGGGGTCTGTACTCATCGCCACCCGGGCTGCGTCAAGGCACTACACGCGGGTGTACTTGTTCGGCTCGCTTGTGTTTGCGGTCATGGTGCTGGCGTTCGCTGGCGTGCCGTGGTATGGCCTGGCGCTCCCTGTCGTGTTCGTGTCAGGCCTGGCAATGTCTGGTTTTGGGGCGATGCAGAGCATCATCGTGCTTAACGCGGTGCCGGCGGAGTTGCGCGGCCGAGTGTTGGGCGTGCTGACGGTGTGCATAGGGACAGGGCCGTTTGGCGCTCTGATCGTGCGGTGGCTCGCGGAGTCATACGGGCCGAGGACGAGCATCGCCGTTATCGGCGCTGTGGGACTTTGTCTGACTGGCGCAACTGCTCTACTGTGGCCACGGTTCGCTAAGCTCAGGGAGATCGAGTTGGTGCCGGGTAGGCCGGCTGCCGGCACGACGGCGTAAAACAGTCTCCAACAACCCCTCAGCCGCCGCGGGCCACGATGAGGATGTATATGGCTGTACCAATGAAGATGCCCATGATGATGAGCCGCGGGCTGAGGCGAAGGCGAAACATGGGTTACAGGGTACAGCTCTGCACTGGTAGTACGTATCCGTCGAGCTCCTGAGCGCGATCAGATGAACAGCTCTACAAAAGGGCCCAGCGAGCGCCCTGCCAGGTACAGGGCCATCGTGCTCGATGTCGACGGCACGATGGTGGGCGCAGATTTCGTCGTGTCAGCCCGCACCCGCCGCGCGATCGCCGCGGCCAAAGAGGCGGGGGCAATCGTCTCCCTGGCCACGGGACGCATGATGCGGTCGGCGAAACGTTTTGCAGGGGAGTCCGGCGCCGATGGCCCTACGGTCTGTTATCAGGGCGCGCTGACGTTCTGGCCGAAGACGGGCGAAGTTGTGCGTCACGTCACAGTCAGCCCATGGGCCGCTACGGAGGCGCTGGACCTGTTCGCGGCGGCGGGCGCGCACGTGAACCTTTACCTTGACGATGAGGTGTATGTCCAAAGGGTCACACCATGGGCAGAAGGGTATGCTTCGCGAATGGAGATCAACCTGAAGGTCACACCATCTCTCGCAGACCTTGCCGCGTCGGGGCCAACATTGATACTGGCGACTGCCGAGAAGGAACGCATCGAAGGTCTGCTGCCTGTGGTGACGGCCAAGCTGGCGAACATAGGGCGCGTGACACATTCGCTGCCGCATTTCTGCGAGGTGGGCAGCCCTGATGCGGGCAAGGAACGCGCCCTTGCGCACCTATCACAGGTGCTTGATGTGCCCAGGTCAGCGTTTGTCGCATTTGGAGATGGCAAAGGAGACGCCAAGATGCTGCGGCGGGCAGGGCTCGGTGTCGCAATAGAAGGCGGCCACCCTGATGCGCTGGCCGCCGCACGTCGCGTGGCGCCTGGGCCAGACGCGGACGGAGTTGCGGTCGTGATCGAAGAGCTTCTCCGGCAGGGGAGAATTGGGCAGTGACTCCTATTCCGGGGAAACAGAAGAAAATCGTGGTCCTTGGTGGCCTCAATATGGACCTCATTGTTGATACGCCCCGGCCGGCCGGGCCGGGTGAGACCACCGAGGGGACGCGCTTTTACACGACGCCTGGCGGCAAAGGTGGCAACCAGGCGGTGGCTGCGGGCAGGCTGTCGCAGCCGGGCAGCGTGGAAATGGTGGGCAGGGTTGGGGCAGATTCCTATGGCCGAGAGATGACGGAGTACCTCAATGCGTCCGGCGTGGGTACGCGGTACCTGCGTCAGGACTCCACGACCTCATCCGGCGTGGCGGTGATTTTCGTAGATGCGACAGGCCAAAACTACGTTAACGCTGTGTACGGCGCGAACGCGCGCTGTGACGCGCACCAGGCGGCTGATGCGACCCAGGCCATGCAGGGCGCCGGTGCGCTACTTGCACAGCAGGAGGTGCCGTTAGAGGCGACGTTTGAGGCTATGAAGTCAGCGCGACGTCTTGGAGTCACCGTTGTCCTGGACCCCGCGCCTGCCAGGCCAAAGCTGCCTGACGGGTTCCTCCAACTGGCAGACATACTGACGCCGAACCAGACAGAAGCCGAGGCGCTGGCCGGCTTCCCGGTCGTTGACGCGGCATCAGCCAGGAAGGCGGCGAGGGCGATCAAGGAGCTAGGCGTGCCGGGGGTGATCGTCAAAATGGGTGAGCTCGGCGCCTGGGTGGAAGTGGGAGGGCTGTCGCAGCACTTTGCTGCCTTTAAGGTGCCAGTGGTGGCGACGGTGGGCGCTGGCGACGCTTTCAACGGAGGCCTTGCGGCGGGCATAGCGCAGGGTATGCCGTTCGGAGACGCGGTCTGGCTGGCAATGGCCGCGGGCGCGATGTCTGTGACGAAGGCGGGCGCCCAGGAGTCCATGCCTACGCGGGAGGCCGTGGAGCGCCTGCTCCGGAAGCAAGGGGCACGGCGATAGAAACGCACGTCAGGCCTGGGGCGGCGCTCCGGCGATCTCTGATGGGGACCGCACGCCTGCCCACTCCATCATGGATATGAGGTCGAAGTTGATGCGGGCAGGCAGGTTGGGCCCTTCGTAGATGAACGCCGTGTAAAGCTGCACAGCGTTTGCGCCGATGCTCATGAGCTCCCACACGTCACGGGCTGATGACACACCACCGCAGCCAATCAGAGCAACCTCCGGCAGCGCCGCCCGCACTTCAGCGACCATCCGCCTGGTGTGCTCGAACAGAGGCGCTCCGCTTAGTCCGCCGCGGCCAACAGCCAGCCGGGCGTCATCCACCGGATGTGTGTTGGCAATGACGAGCCCATCCGCGCCCGCAAGCACCGCCGTTTCGGCGAGGAATAAGGCGTGCCGGCGGGAGCCGGCCTCTCGTGACCAGGGCGGCAGCTTCACAAAAAGGGGCGCCGTTTTCGCTTCGGCTAAAACTTCGACAAGGCTCCGCAGCCGCGCGGGTTCGTGAAATATGCGCAGCCCGGTCGTATTTGGGCTGGACACGTTCAACTCGACCCCCGAGGCAAGCGGCTGAAGCCGGCGGTGGCATTCGAATACCTCTTCTTCGATGGTGCCGGACACGCTAACAAGTGTGCGTCCGCGGACATGCCGCAGGTTGCGCAGACGTGGCTCGAATACGTCCAAGCCAGGGCCTGGAAAACCCATGGCATTCACGAGGGAGCGCTCTTGGACATCCCTGATCAGCCTCGGTTTGGCGTTTCCGGGGCGGGCGGCGAGCGTGACCGTGCCTGCAGTGGCGAAGCCGAACCCGAGGTTTAGGAGGGCGGGGAGTGTCCTGCACTCTTTGTCTATACCCGCTGCCGCGCCCAAGGGTGATGGAAGCTCGAGCCCCGCAAGCGTTATGCGCAGGCGCGGGTCCCCAAGGCCGCTTGAAGGCCGCGCCGCTGCCCCGACCATAGGCAGGCCGAGGGCGAAATCGCCCAGCTTGCTCGCCGTTTCAGGTGGGAGCAAGAACAGCAATGGCCTTATGACTGACTTGTAGATAGTGCTGGCCTATCTCAGGCGGATACAGCCATGGTGAACCTCAACGACAACCCAGATCGCGTCCATAGGGCATAGCATAATGCCGGAGACCGGCGGTACTAACCAGGGGGCCCGGTCGTTCGGAGAGTTATGAGCTTATCGTTCGAGCAAGGGGACCCAAAGCAGCCCCGGGGCCACGCGCTGCTTTACTTCACCGATGCCAGCGACCCGTCGAAGACGCTTGCGACCTATATTGTGCTGCTGCCCGTGTTGGCAGATATCAAGAAGTACGTCCCACCCTTCCTGGCAGGCCAGGTCGAAGCCATGAACGCATCTGATTTTTCTGCGTTCGCCTTCCCCCCAGCCCCGGAGCCTGTAGAAAGCACCGACTGGGTGCGCCGCATCGCGCAGGCAAGGGACGATGACCTGTTAAACGGCGGTAAGGCCAGCCTCAAGGACCCTGCAGAGGCTCTGACTAAGATTGGAGAGATCGTCGCCGAATACAGCCGTCTTTATGCATCGGTGCGACCGGCAGCTCAGTCCCCAGGTCAAACAAGCGCCGCTGAAGAGCAAGTAGATGACGTGATGTACGGGCTAATGAATGAAGCTGACTTACTCGCGGAACTGACATCGCTGATAGGCCGGCTACGTTTCGCAGCAGAAGGCGGTGATACGGCCACTGCGACCGATTCTTCGGCCAAGATCAAGGCCATAGGACGCAGGGTGCCCGAGAACCGCCGTGTGGCCCGCCTAGTGGAAGTGGCTACAGACCCCTCTCCTGCGGGCGGAGAGCTGGCCCAGCTTTTCCTTGACCGCGCTTTCGCCCTGTATCGGGAGGATTACAGGCGGGTGAAAGCCCTAGAGGCGCGAATTGCGGAGCTTGAGGGCAACCCCACGGAAGGCGGTCCGGGTCCAGTCCGGTAGCGGCAGCTTTACTGCGCTCCCGGAACGCTTACGCAGTCGCTGAGACGGAGCTGAGCACCGCTCTCAGCTGGTCCGGTGCGATGTTGCCACCGCTGGCGATCAGGACGACGCGCTTACCCGCCAGTTCCTTCTTCATGTCTATTGCAGCGGCTAATGCTGCGGCGCCTGCGCCCTCAACGAGGGTGCGCGTACACTGGACATAGGCGTAGATGGCTTCACGAATTCGCTCCTCCGAGACCAGCACGAAGCTGTCGAGCCGCTTTTTGAGTATCTGCTGGGGCAGCTCGTAGCCCTGCGACGTTGCAAGTCCCTCGGCTGATGTCTGCATCTCTGCTGAAACGAGTTTGCCTTCCTTCCAAGACCGGTAGCCCGCGGGAGCGGCCGCGGCCTGGACTGCAACGACTCGAGTATCTGGCGACAGAGCGTCCGTCACAATGCACGCGCCAGACGCGCCGCTGCCTGCGCCCAGCGGGACGATGATGACGTCTATGTTGCTGAGGTCCTCGTGGACTTCCAAGGTGTATGTGGCTACGCCAGCGATGAGGGCGGGCTCGTTTGCGGGGTGCACGTACCTTGCGCCTGTGTCTGCAGCGAGAGTTTCCGCCTGTTCACGGGCCGCCTCGAACACCTTGCCGTGGAAGACCACCCGGGCGCCCAGCGCCTCCATGGCTGCGATTTTGATCGGGTTAGCGCCTTCCGGGACCACAATTGTGGCCGCCGCGCCAAACGTGCGGGCAGCGAACGCTATCGACTGCCCGTGGTTTCCAGTGGACGCGGTGACGAACCCGCGGGCGCGCTCTTGTTTGGTCGTACGGCCAATGAGGTTGAGACCCCCGCGTACCTTGAACGCGCCGAGAATCTGAAAGTTCTCGTGCTTCACCCATACGTCAGCGCCGATGAGGCTGCTGAGGGCGGGGTACTGCCTGAGCGGCGTGCGCGTGATGTAAGGGGTGATGACCCGTCGCGCGTCCAAAGCGTCGCGGACCGATGGCTCTTTCATAACGTGCTGATCTCCCCAGGTCGTTGAAAACATGCGGTGTATACTCCGCGAAACACCTTGTCAAACAGAAATTCGGGTCAAGTGAACCGCCGTCCAATGCCAGGAGAAGTCAGGACACCGCCATCTGGTGGGGCGGATGAAGGCGCGTCCGCAACGGTCAGCCAGCCGATAGCCGGGACTGTCGAGGCCGCTGGCTTGGCGATACCAAGGGCATCGGGCGCGCCAGGGACCACCCGCTCGTGGGCTGTCCGGACATTCGATTCTCTGGGCGAGCGTAACTTCCGTCTGCTGTGGTTCGGCATGCTGCTATCCATGGGCGGCATGCAGATGCAGATGTTCACCCGGGCGCTGCACGCCTACGATATGACGGCGAGCGCCACGGTCACCGCCCTTGTGACGATGGGGTGGGCGCCGACAATGCTCTTGTTCTCCCTTTATGCAGGAGTGTTGGGAGAGCGGATGGAGCGGCGCACGCTAATCCAGATATCCCAGGTCGGCAACTCCATCATCCCAGCCGTCATCGCGGTGCTGACCCTCACGCATACTGTGCACTGGACACAGCTATTGGGCGCGTCGCTCATTCAGGGGTTTATGTTTGCTACGCAGATGCCTGCCCGCCAAGCTGTCATACCGACGCTGGTAGGCAAGCAGCGGGTGTCGAATGCGCTTGCTCTAAACGCCACGGCGATGGGCATCATGAACGTTGCGGGGCAGGCTTTCGGCGGCGTCCTTTATGACACCGCCAGCCCCGGCGGCTCATACATTGTCGCAGCATCACTTTGCGCCATGTCTGTCTGGTTCACAGCCCGGCTGCCAAAGATGTACCCGGAAAAGAAGCCGGGCGCCCGGCGGCCTGTGCTGGCAGAAGTTGGAGATGGCCTGAAATACATCGCGCAAACGCCGCTCGTACGGATGCTCTTGGTGCAGAACCTGGTCGTCGTACTGCTGGCGTTCCCGTTCCGGATGCTGGTCCAGGTCTTTGCCAAAGAGGTCTATGGCTCCAGCGCCTGGCAAATCGGCGTGCTCGGCGCGCTGGCAGGCCTTGGGGCGGTGATGGGTGCGTTGTTTATGGCGGGGCTCAGGCCGGGGCAGCCCCGTGGCGCCGTCCTCATGGGCACAGCAGTTGTACTGGGGTGCGCCCTGGTCCTTGCTGCAGGCCTGCCGTGGTACGGCGTCGGCCTCTTTGCGATGGTTTTGGTGGGACTGGGAGAGTCGGGTCGCATGGCACTCGGACAGTCGCTTGTCATCGAAAGCACAGCGGATCAATTCCGCTCACGCGTGACGAGCGTGTTGATGATGACCTGGGGCCTCATGCCGCTTGCCGTGCTGCCGCTGGGGGCGATAACCGACGCCCTGGACGGCCCGCGCATCCCGATAGCAGTCATGGGCGGGACGCTGCTCGTGGCATGCACGTACTTCCTGATCAAGCACACGCCGGTCCGCAGGTTGACCTGAGCGTCTTGTGGCGGAGCGGCGCCCGGCCAGTCTGCCTGCCAGTCCCAAGCACAGTATTCAGAGCAGGCTTACTTCAGAGACATTACGGACTGCAACCTTCCGGGCACCACGCGCTCGAGGACGAACGCGCCGCCTGAGCCGACGTCAATTGTGATGCTGAACCTTGTATTGACCCCGAGCCTGTTTTGCAGGTAGCTGCTGCCAGCAGTCCCCAGGGTGTACAGCCCAGTTGCGGTGTTTAGCTGGTGCAGCCAAACGGTGATCTGGGCCATTTCGTCGCGCTCCAGGACATAGTCGCCATTTGAGCCGCCCACAAACTCAATTGTCCAAACCGCGCTGCTAACTCGCTGAGTACTGTCCATGTAACTTATGACGGCTGAATTCGCCAGTCCACTCGCGTCTGGGTCAGTGCCGGTTGAATTCAGGACATATGGCGGTGTGAGGTCCAGTGCTCCGTCGGGTCCTGACACCGAGCCACCGACGGTGAACTTGACCTGGACGAGGGATGTCGTGCCGGACACGCTGTCAGAAAGGACCGTTACACCACCCTTGGGCTCCAGCGAATCACTGGCTTCCTGCAGCCCGGCATAGACCGTCTCTTTGCTGCGTTCGGCTGAGAACATGCCCGCAGACAGGACCGTGAAGGCAAAAATTGACGCCACGATCACGAAGGCGATCAGGATGATCGCCGTCTCAAGGCCAGTGATCCCGCGCTGAGGCGCACGGACGGGCCGCGGCGGAACGTCGTTGAAGAACACGTTAAACAAAGTCCTACCGCCCAATTCCAGGTAGCAGCCGGGTCAATTTTCAGATCAGGTGAGCTTTCCCATAAGCGGGACGGCCCTTCTCCGCATTGCGGGCATCACGTGGGGGAGAGCACGCAAGGGTGACGCGGTGACGAACGCCAGACCTGGCTGAGGCTATACTCCGGCTGCGACATGCGAATTGACCCGGCAACAGGCTGCCCCAGTTGCCGGTCTCCCGGATGCCCACAGATGCCGATAAGAGTCCTTAGTGAAGGCCTTGCCTCCCGCATCGCGGCCGGAGAGGTTATCGAACGTCCGGCATCGGTAGTAAAGGAGCTTGTTGAGAATTCTCTTGATGCCGGTGCGACCAGGGTGGAGGTGCGTGTCCGGGACGGCGGGGCAAAAGAGGTCACAGTCTCCGACAATGGGTGTGGGATAGCGCCCGGCGAGATTGAGCTCGCATTTGAGCGTTTCGCGACTAGCAAGATTGACGAGTCGTCGGACCTGACAGGCATTAGGACGCTGGGCTTTCGAGGCGAGGCGCTACCGAGCATCGCTTCTGTCGCCCATGTGGAAGCAGTTAGCCGGGCAGCAGGCAGCGATGAGGCTGTACGTCTGGAGCTTGACTATGGCCGCGTCAAACGCAGGGTGGCTGCGGGGGCACCGCAGGGGACGACGGTCCGTGTTGAAGGGTTGTTCAAGAATGTCCCCGCACGGCTCAAGTTCATGGGGTCGCCTGGGGCCGAACTGGGCAGAGTGCACCAGCTCCTGAACCACCTCGCCCTTGTCAACCCTGGCGTGGCATTCAAGCTGATATCTGACGACGAAGTGAGGCTGGCATCGCCCGGCAATGGCGACAGGCTTGCCGCGCTGGCGGCCGTCTATGGCGGCAAGGTTGCTGCCGCCATGCTGACCATCGAGGGCGACAATGCGTCGGCCTTCTCCGTATCAGGTCTGGTGAGCGGCCTGGACCTTTCGCGCGGGAACCGCAGCTACATCACAGTGGCCGTGAACGGCAGGTGGGTGCAAAACAGGAGGCTGTCGTTTGCTCTGGAGCAGGCTTACACGGGCTTCCTGCCGGAGCGCCGGTTCCCGGTTGCCGTCCTGGACATCCGAGCGCCGACCGATGACGTGGACGTCAACGTTCACCCTGCGAAATCAGAGGTGAGGTTCTTGCGCGAAGACCTTGTGTACTCGACTATCCAGCGGGCCGTGCGTGGAGCCTTGACAGAAACGGGAACGGTGCGGGCAATGCAACTGCCACGGCAGCCCACCGCGTCAACTCCCGCAAGGTCAGGCAACGGCGACTCATTTGGGGCCGCGGCCTACACAGGGCCAGCGCAACGGAGTTTCGCCGTCGGGGCGACTTGGCCTTCGCTTCCAGCCCAGCCAGGCGCCACGCCGCAGCCTGATATAAAGCAAGAGGCCAGTAAGGGTCCCGAGCACAGTCCTGTCGCTGCGGCGGCCCTGGGCAAGCCGGCATCGCCGCAGAAGCAGGTCCTGCCCGTGCTCCGCGTGATCGGCCAGGCGCACGCCACATACATCTTCGCTGAAGGGCCGGACGGCGTGTACATGATCGACCAGCACGCAGCGCACGAACGCGTCATTTACGAAGAAATCAAGGCGAAGGTGGCTGCACACGCGGCAGAGTCGCAGCCTCTCATGGAGCCTGAAGCAGTGGAGCTTGCGCCAGCGCAGGCGCGGGCCGTCGAGGAACAGGGTGCGGCATTGTCCGCGGCGGGGTTCCTCGTTGAGCCATTCGGCCCTCGCACGGTGCTGCTGCGGGCCGTGCCGCGCTTGCTGGCCTCGCCAGGGCGTGACGGCCGCCTAGGCGAGTGGCTTGTGAAGTTGCTCGACGAGACGTCAGAGCGGGCGCACGCAGGCGCATGGCAGGAGAGCTTGCTCAACACGATGGCCTGTCACGCAGCGGTCAGGGCAGGGCAGAAGTTGTCGATAGAAGAATGCAGGGAGCTAATTGCGCGCCTGGAAATGGCGGAGCAGCCTCACACGTGCCCCCACGGACGGCCCACGCTCATGCATTTGCCTTCCGGTCACCTCGACCGTCAGTTCGGGCGGAGGTAGCCCTGCGTGGGCGCCCGGCCACGTTCACAGCTGCGGCAGCACCGCATCCTTCAGCAGGCAGAACGACTGCTCCCAGGCTTGCCGCGGCTCCCATTCGTGCGCCATGGCGACCAAGACGCCATAGCCGCCGACATCTTGATTGAGCTTTGTGAGCTTGGCTGCGACGTCGTCCGGGCTGCCCACTATCCACACGTTTTCGAGCATGTATTCGGCGGTCACCCCTGAGTCCGGCATTACTTTGTCTATCTTGCACATGCCAAGCAGGTTGTCCCTTGCAAGCAAGGGGTAGAAATAGCGGTCCCAGTCACGCTTCAGCATTCCCTGGAGTGCCTGCGAGCGGGCCTCCTTGGTCGTCTTTGCAACGAAGATTTCGCGACAGATCCGCCACTGGTCCCTGTCTGGCTTGCGGCCAGCCCTCGTTGCTCCCTCCTCGACGGCCTGCCAGTGTGTCTTCAGCACCCATGTGGGCACCAGGTTGATGCTCAGCGGCAACCACCCGCGCTCGCCTGCCAGCGATAACGTGCTGGACTTAGGCGTGACGCCCGCGACGCCAATGGGCGGGTGAGGCTTCTGGTACGGCTTGAGGAAGACGTGGAGGCCGTGCTTTGGTTCCGGTTCGGGCACTGTGTATTCAAAGAACTCGTTCTTGTAATGGCCGGGCCTGGGGTCGGCCCACAGGGCGAGGACAGCATCAACTGCCTTGCGCGTCATGACGCGGTTGTCTTTCTTGCCTTCACCGTAGCCAAAGACGGTCATATCGCCAGGGAACCCGCCTGCCCCAACACCCCAGTAGAACCGGCCTTTGGCCATGTGGTCGAGCTGGGCGATGCGGTGGGCGAGCACGAATGGGTTGTGGTTGGGCATACAGGTGACCCCGGTGCCCATGATGATGTTCTTTGTGCGCGCCAACGCGCTGGCAATGAAGAGGTCCGGCGCGGGGATGTTTTCCCACTCGGCGGTGAAGTGCTCGCCGATCCAGGCCTCGTGGTAACCCAATTTGTCCAGGAAGACGACCTGCCCAAGGTCATCGTGAATCGTCTTGGTGAAATTTGCGCCGGGAGGGTGGAGGGGCATGGCAAAGTAGCCGAGCTTCAAAGTTGCACTCCTGTATCCGGCCTGTCGTTTCGCGCGCCCTGGCATATCGTCCGTGGCGCACGGCGCCGCTATGCGCGCGTATGTTACGACCGTGGCCGCAGCCGAACCAGGTTTCGACGGCGCCTCACCCAGCGCGGCGTGCGGTTTGACGGGAAGTGGGTGTAATCCTAGAATTGCGGGCGGCGCCGACCGACTGGTCAGTCGGTAGCAACCCTCCGGTTGCTCATCGCAGCCTCAGCATTCCTCCAAAGGGCCGGGGACACACGTTTGACCACTGCAACGGGCATCACCCGCGAACGCATCCTTGAAGCCGCCGAGGCAGTCTTTGCCGAGAAGGGCTACCACGATGCAGTGATAGACGATATCGGCCGTGCCACTTCGATGTCGAAAGGCGGCCTTTATTTTCATTTCCCAAGCAAAGAGGCCCTCTTTTTCGCGGTGATGGACAGGCTGGCGGACAGGCTCGTCAAAAAAGCGGAAGAAGCGGCCAGCAACGGTAGTTCGCCGCTTGTCAGCGCAGAGGCCGCTCTAGAGGCAGTGCTGGCCGCGCTGTCCAGGCGCAGGAGGCTCGCCCGGCTGCTCGTAGTGCAGGGTTACAGCATGGGCAACGCGTTCGAACGCAAACGGGCGCAGGTTTTCGACCGGTTCGCGCAGGTGATCAAGGCCCAGATGGACATGGCGGTTGAGTCAGAAGAAATACCCCCAGTGGACACGGTCGTGGCAGCGCGCGTGTGGCTGGGCGCGGTGAACGAGGTCGTGGTGAACTGGCTGTACAACGGCGGGCCCACACCGCATGAACAGGCCGCGGTCATAAAGCGCCTGCTAGTGGCGGGCCTGGTTGCGGACAGGGGAGGGTGGTAGGCATGGAAATCGGTCGAGAAGGGCCGCAAGCAGGGTCTATGGCGCCTGCCGGGCCGAGCGCGAACGCTGGTCCGGCTTCCGTCCTGGGCCACCTACGGCTCTTCCTCGAGACCATCAAGTTCGAGCACTCAGTCTTTGCGTTGCCGTTTGCAGTGTTAAGCGCGTTCCTCCTGGCGGAAGGGGCGCCGCCTCTAGGCAAGCTCGCGTGGGTAGTGCTAGCGATGGTCAGCGCACGCACGCTGGCAATGGGTGCGAACCGGCTTATTGATGCCGAAATTGACGCTCGCAACCCGCGCACCGCGCACCGCGCGCTGCCTACTGGACTCATCACAAAACGCGACGTGTGGGCCTACATGCTGGTTTCAGGCGCGGCTTTCGGCCTGGCGGTGTCGCAACTAGATAGGCTGGCATGGTACCTGTCGCCCATCGTCGTCGCAGTGCTCCTGATCTACCCGTACACGAAGCGGTTCACCTGGTTCTGCCACCTGGCACTGGGGATGGTGTACCTGATCGTGCCGCCGGCGGTATGGGTTGCGATGAGCGGCCGGCTTGAGGCCGGCATAGTCGTCCTGGGTGCAGGCGCGATGCTCTGGGTCGCAGGGTTCGATGTGCTCTATGCGACAGCCGACGTAAAGGTGGACCGGGAGCAGGGGCTGAATTCGGTGCCTGCGAAGTTCGGCGTGCCTGCAGCTCTGTGGGTGGCGAGGTCGTCTCACGCCGCTGCGACGGTGCTGCTGGCGTCGGCAGGGCTGATGCTGGGCGCAGGGCCGCTATATTTCGCAGGCGTTGCGGTTGCGGCGGCCCTTCTTGCGTACGAAAACAACCTGGTCCGGCCACATGACCTGTCGAAGCTCAACCTGGCATTCTTCACGATGAACGGGGTTATAGCGGTGGTGTTCGGCGTCTTCGCCTCTGTGGACGCCGTGGTGTTCTGAAACAGACGGGCCCTCTGACGCGAGGACAGGGCCTGAACGTGTGGTCAAGGTACTGCATGGCTGTATACGTAGTCGGCATGTCAGGCGCCAGCGGCGCTCCTTACGCGCGCCGTGTTTTGCAGGGCCTGCTCAGCGCCGGGCACGAAGTGGACTGCATCTTGACAGAGGCAGGACGGAAGGTGCTGGAGGTAGAGGAGTCCGTGCGCCTTTCTGGCGCGCCGGAGGCAGACATGCCAATTTTGCGCGCCTGGGCAGGCGTCGCTGCCAACGCACAACTGCGGCTCAGGGACGAGCGCGATGTGGGCGCATCGGTCGCCAGCGGGTCGTACCCCGTCGCGGGCATGGCGGTCGTGCCGTGCTCCACGGGCACGCTGGCCCGGATTGCCAACGGCATTTCGAGCAACCTGCTCGAGCGCGCCGCGGACGCATGCCTCAAAGAGCGTCGGCGGCTCGTGCTCGTGCCGCGGGAAACGCCCCTGAGCCTGGTGCACCTGAGGAACATGGTGGCCGTGACGGAGGCAGGCGCAGTGGTCATGCCCGCGATGCCAGGGTTCTACCACAGGCCGCAGTCGGTCCAGGACATGGTGGACTTCGTGGCGGCGCGTGCGCTTTCGCTCTTAGGAGTCGAGGCGCCGTTCATGAAGACGTGGAAGGGCGCGCCAGGCCTCGTTCTGCAGACCGCGCGGGAGCAGGACTGATGGCGAAGGCCTTCGCCGACATGCAGTCGTTCCTGCAGGCGCTCGAAGCGCAGGGTGACCTCCACAGGGTGAAAGTGGAGGTTGACCCGGAGCTAGAGGTGACAGAGATCGCGACACGCTGTGTACGTGAGGGGAAACCTGCACTGCTGTTCGAGAATGTGAAGGGGTCTCGATATCCCCTCGTGATCAACATAATGGCAAGCATGAGCCGTATCGAGACCGGGCTGGGCAGGCCGCCAGGCGAGATCGGCGAGGAAATCGTCAGGTTCATCGAGCGCATGAACCCACCCAGGCCGTTCGAACTGTGGCGGAACAGGAAGACGGCGCTGCGCTTGACGAAAATCAGGCCGCAGACTGTGCGGACAGGGCCGGTGCAACAGGTGGTCGAAACAACGCCTGACCTACTGTCGATGCCTGTCCTGAAGTGCTGGCCTGGAGACGGCGGGCGCTTTATCACGCTGCCGCTCGTCATGAGCCGGGACACAGAGACAGGCGTGGGCAACATGGGCATCTACCGCATGCAGGTGTATGGCCCGACTGCGACGGGAATGCACATGCAGGTGCAAAAGGGCGGCGGGTTCCATTATTGGAAAGCAGAAAAAGCGGGCCAGCCTCTGGAAATGGCTGTTGCGCTTGGAGGCGACCCGGCCCTCATACTGTCGGCGGTCATGGCGCTGCCGGAAGGCATAGACGAGCTGGCGGTCAGCGGAGTCGTACGCGGCAGCCGGACGCGCCTCGTCAAATGCAAGACCGTCAACCTGCTCGTGCCAGCAAGTGCAGAGTTCGTGCTTGAGGGCGTTGTGCGGCCAGGGGTGCGCCGCGTCGAGGGGCCATTCGGAGACCACTTCGGCCACTATTCCGGCGCGGCGGAGTTCCCGGTCTTCGAAGTGAATGCGATAACGCACCGCAAGGGCGCGGTGTACCCGGCCACGGTCGTCGGCAAGCCCCCTCAGGAGGACCGCTACCTGGGCGACGCGACGCAGCTCGTCCTCAAGCCGTTCATTCGGCTCCTCCGCAAGGAAGTGCGGGACCTGTGGGCGTACTACGAGGCAGGGTTCCACAACTTGCTCGTGGTGTCCGTGGAAACCCGTTACGCGCGCGAGCCAATCAAAACTGCGTTGGGGCTGCTTGGCGAAGGACAGCTCTCGCTCACGAAGTGCCTCGTGTTGGTAGGACCGGACGTGGACCCGCGGGATTTTTCGCAGGTACTTGCGTCAGTAAGGCATAACTTCACGCCTGAGGAAGACTTCCAGATCATCGCGCGTACCCCGTTGGACACTCTCGACTTCACCGGCGAGGCGTGGCACCGCGGCAGCAAGGTGATTATTGATGCCACAGAGCGGGCGCCGCGACACGCGCCATACCTTGAGAGTGCGCTCCCGCCACCTTTGAGGCGGAGCGCCCCAGAAGAGGGCGCGGGAGTGCCTGGAGACCTGCGGAAGTCGTCCCCTCATATCGTGAAATGGCGCATGCTGGGCGACGGTGCGCTGCTGGCCGTGCAGGCGTCAGGCGCAGGCAATGGTCGCGAGGTGGCTCAGGCCCTGGTCACCAGGCCGGACGCGGTGAAGGCGAAAGTAGTTGCCGTGGTCTCTGAAGACGTGGATATTGAGGACGACGTGCAGCTGCTCTGGGGCATATTCACCCGCTTCGACCCAGCGCGCGACGTCGTGTTCACAGGCATGGAGTGGCGCGGCATCGCACCCATCTACCGCGGCGTGATGGGCATCGACGCCACATGGAAACGGGGCTACCAGGCGCCGCTCGAAATGGACCCGGAAGTCGTCAGAAAGGTGGACAGGAGATGGGCCGAGTACTGGAAGTAGAGGGAGTCCAGTTCAGCGACCGCACCCTGGTGCCGGTATGGGAAAAGGTGCTGGATGGCGGGCGGTTGTCGCTTGAAGACGGTGTGGCGCTGCTCCAGACGGACGACTTTTCAGCGGCAGGCAAGATGGCCGACTGGAAGAAGCGGCGGGTTTCGGGCGACAAGGTCTACTTCGTGCTGAACCGCCACATCAACCCGACGAACATCTGCGTGCTGTCGTGCAAGTTCTGCGACTTCGCCAAGAAGAAGGGCGACTCAGACGCTTACGAGATGTCCCTCGAAGAGATACTTGCGCACGTGGACGATGAAATCCGCGAAGTGCACATCGTAGGCGGGCACCACCCGACATGGCCCTTCGAGTTCTACGAGGACATGGTGCGGGCTATACGGAAGAAGAACTCCAAGGTGCAGATAAAGGCATTCACGGCGTCGGAAATTGATTACTTCTGGCGGAGGTGGAAGGTGCCACCCGAGGAGTCTCTGGCGCGCCTGAAGGCGGCCGGGTTGGACTCAATGCCGGGCGGCGGTGCCGAAGTGTTCTCGGACCGCGTCCACAAGCTGCTCCTGCCGGGCAAGGCCAACGCCGTCCGCTGGGCTGAAATCCACAAAACCGCGCACCGCATGGGCATCAAGACGAACTGCACGCTCCTCTACGGCCACATCGAAACGTTTGAGGAGCGCATCGTCCACCTGATGAAGCTGCGTGAGGTCCAGGACGAGACGGGCGGCTTCCTGGCGTTCATCCCGCTCGAGTACCAGGTGGGGCACACCCAGCTCCGGCCTCGCCACACGCCGCCGATGGACGACCTGAAGATGATCTCTGCCGCCAGGCTAATGCTCGACAACATCCCGTACATCAAAAGCTACTGGGTGATGCTGGGCGAGGCGACAGCTTCAATTGGCCTGAACTTCGGCGCAAATGACCTGGACGGGACGATAGGCAAGGAGCGTATCGCTCACGCCGCGCTTGCCGCTTCCCCGGGCGGCCTCGCCCGCGAACGCATGGTGAGGTTGATCCGCGAGGCAGGGCGCGTGCCCGTAGAACGTGACGCGCTTTACAACGAGGTCAAGGTCTATGCGAACTGACGTTACGCGGCTCCGTGTTGGGTTGATGCCGTATCTAAACTCGGTCGCGTTCTACCGCGCACTCGATGCTTCACAGTTCGACCTCGTGTCGCTCCCGCCCAGGGCGATGGCTGCGGCTGTGGAGAGGGGTGCGCTGGATGCGGGGCCCCTGCCGCTGGCCGAGGTGCTCAGGATGGGCGCGGCGCTGCGGCCAATCGGCGACTTCTGTGTCGCAACGGGCGAGCGTGCCAACAGCGTGCTCCTGCTGTCGAAGCTCCCCGCAGAATCGCTCGGCGGCAAGGCGGTCGCGGTTACGTCTCACACGGCCACATCCATCCAGATGCTCCGTGTGCTCTTCGCAGACAGGTGGAAAACTTCGCCCGGAAAATACGTCGAGTTGGACGAGCCGCACGACGCGAAGCTGGTCATAGGCGACGAGGCTTTGCGGCTGCGGCGCCCTTCGGCCGAATACCCGCATGTTTACGACCTCGGCGCCGAGTGGCGCTTACTGACGGGCCTGCCATTCGTCTTCGCGGTGTGGGCGGCGCGTGCGGACGTGGACAAAGCGGCTGCAGACCAGTTGACGAAGGCTCTGGGGCACAGCGTCGAAACGGCCATGTCCCAGGTGGACGCCATCGCCCGCGAGCACAAGAGCGCGTACATGACAGAGGCCGATGTCGCCTCGTACGTGAGGAGCTTCATCTACAAGCTCGGGACCCAGGAAAAGCAGGCAGTCGAAGAGTTCAAGGCCAGGCTGTCAAGGCTCCCCCAGTGGAGGCCAGGAGAGGCCATGGCAGTGGTCGGGCGGCACGACGGCGCACGCTTAGGAGGCAACAAGATGTTGTCGCATATCAGAGAAAAAGTCGCAGATGGAGAGCGGGTCACGCAAGAGGAGGGGCTCTACCTGATGTCTGAGTCCGACCTGCTGGACCTGGCCCCGCTGGCGCAGGCGTGGCGATGGCGCCACAACCCGGAGCCTAATGTCACGTTTGTGGTGGACACGAACCTGAACTACACCAACATTTGCGATGCCTACTGCTCTTTCTGCGCCTTCTACCGCACAGACCCGTCGGACCCTTCGGCGTACACGTACACAGTCGAGCAGATCATGGACAAGATCGGGCGGTCTGTCGAAAAAGGCGTCACAACCGTGCTGATGCAGGGCGGACTGAATAACGCGCTGCCGTTCAGCTATTACACGGACATGGTGCGTGAGACAGTGCGCCAGTACCCGTCGGTCACGCCGCATTACTGGTCCGCCCCGGAGATCATGAAGATGTGCCAGGTCTCCGGCGTGGGCATACGAGGTGTCATGCAGTCCCTCTGGGCTGCCGGTCAACGGACTATGCCAGGCGGCGGGTCGGAGATCCTGTCCAACCGTGTCAAGGCCGAGATCAGCCGCTTCAAGCCCAAGGACACCGTTGACCAGTGGACGCAGGTGCATGTCGAGGCGCACCGTGTGGGCTTCCAGACGACGGCGACCATGATGTACGGCCATGTGGAAACGGACGAAGACATCGTCGAAAGCCTTGAGCACATCCGCGGCGTGCAGGACCAAGCCGTGGGCCAGCCGGGGGGGTTCACGGCGTTCATCCCGTGGTCTTACAAGAAGTCCAACACAGCGCTTGCGAAAAAGGTGGCTGAAGAAGCAGGGCCGAACAAGTACCTGCGCATCATCGCCCTGTCCCGCATTTACCTCGACAACGTGCCGCATATCCAGGCGTCATGGTTCTCCGAGGGCCGCAAGACGGGCCAAATTGCACTGCAGTTTGGCGCGGACGACTTCGGCGGCACGCTATTCGACGAGAACGTGATGCTCGCCGCGGGGTTCTACAACCGGACGACGGTTGATGAAATCAAGGCGCTGATACGCGAGGCCGGGTTCACTCCTGCGCAGAGGACAACCAAGTACGAAGTCGTCCAGGTGTTTGCGCAGGACGCGCCGGCAAAATCGCAGGCTGCGTCCGTGGGCGTTGGCGCAGGAGGGAGATAGCACGTGACAACCGCCGCTAAGGAAATCGTCTTCGGCCACAGCCCGGACGCGGACGACGCCTTCATGTTCTACGCGCTTGCAAAGGGCAGGGTGCGGGTGCAGGGCTACGAGGTCGGACATAAGCTCGAAGACATACAGTCGCTCAACGTCAGGGCCGAACGCGGCGAGTTGGACATCACTGCCATCTCAGCGGCGGTGTACCCGCACGTCGCGAAGCACTACCGCATCATGTCCTGCGGGGCGTCAGTCGGGAGGAATTACGGCCCGGTTGTTGTCAGCAGGGAGCCCATGAAGCCCGGCGGCCTGGCGGGTAAGAAAATAGGCGTGCCGGGCGAACAAACGACATCTTGGATGCTGTTCCGGATTTTCGTCACCGAGCCTGTCCAGCCGGTCTTCCTGAACTTCGACGGCGTGGGTCCCGCTGTCAGAGAGGGCAGGGTGGACGCCGGCATCCTCCTACATGAGGGGCAGATCCTGTACGAGAAGCAGGGGTTCAGTGGCATCCTCGACCTCGGAAAGAAGTGGTTCGAGGCCACAAAGCTACCCATCCCTCTGGGCCTGGACTGCGTACATCGGCGCCTGGGCGAAAAGCAGGCGCAGGCCGTTACGGATGCTCTTCGGGCCAGTGTCGTCTATGCGCGGTCGCATGAGGACGAAGCGCTGGACTACGCGCTGGCCTTCGGGCGGGGCATCGCGAAGGAGGACGCGCGACGTTTCGTCCGCATGTATGTCAACGACGATACTGTAGACATGGGCGCTGAGGGCAGACGGGCGCTCGAAACGCTCTACCGGATGGCAGCCGAGAGGAAGATCATCAAGTCCGTGCCGCAACTGGATATCGTCCAGGCGAAGTGAGGCGCCGCGGTGAGGCAGATCAAGGTTGACCGTGACACCGTGGTCAGGCCGCTGCTCCCCGGTGAGGCCGGACTCATCTACGCGCTGATTGACGCCAACCGCGCCTACATTGCCCGTTTCCTGCCGTGGGCGACTCCGGAATACTCTATCGAAGACGCCCGCAAATTCATCGTGCAACAGCAGGAGTCTCAGTCCAAGGGTGACAGCGCAGGCGGCGGTATTTTCTTCAAGGGCGCGATCGCCGGAGACATTGGCATACGCGGCCTGAAGTCCCCCAACAAGAGCGCTTCTATCGGCTACTGGCTGGCGGAGCAATGGCAGGGACGCGGGATCATCACGAAGTGCTGCCGCAAGCTAGTAGACCTGGCGTTCATTGAGCATGGTATGCACCGCATCGAAATATTGGCCGCCACTAGCAACGTCAAGAGCCAGGCGGTCCCAAAGCGGCTTGGCTTTGTGCATGAGGCCACGCTCCGGGAAGCAGTGCTCCTGACGGATGGCTACCAAGGGTTCGAGGTGTACTCCGTGCTGGCGCATGAGTGGCCCGAGGTTGCCGAGAAAAGGGCCCTGAGCGCGCAGGCGTAACCGCTCTCCCTCTGGCGGCTGAAGAACACATAGCCGTCAGCCTGGCCAGCACCGCACGAACGCGATGCGGCGTCCCGAAGGCCAGGTCTAGCCAGGGGACGCCGTGTCGTTTGGGCCAGGGAGTTCTTAGTTCAACCTACAGGGACCAGGGCCAGCAGGCTAGGCAGCTTTCTTCTTGATGCCCTTGTACTGAGCGTCGCTGTCCTGTTTCTTCTTGCCGAACATGCCCATGAAGCCGCCGCCGGACGATGTGTTATTGCCGGTGGCCTTCTGCTCGCGCAGGCCAGTGGCGATGAGCGTGAGCTTGACCTTGTCTTCCAGGCTGCGGTCAACTGTCATGCCAAAGAAGATCTTGGCGGTCTTGCTAACCGTCCCGGAAATGAGCTCGCCAGCGGCGTTTACGCTGCCGACTGTCAGGCTGTCGCCGCCTTTTACTGAGAAGAGCACACCCTGTGCGCCCTTGACCGAAAGGTTCAGCAACGGGTTGGCGATGGCCTGCTTGGCCGCCTCAATTGGCCCGTTGCGGCCTGCGCTCTGGCCAATGGCCATGAGCGTGGAGCCAGGGTAGGCCATTATGGACTTCACGTCCGCGAAGTCCACGTTGATTTCGCCCGGGACGTTGATCAGTTCAGAGACGCTCAAGATGCCTTGCGTCACAACTTCGTCGGCAGTGCGGAAGGCTTCGATCATCTCGGCGTCCTGGTGGACGTACTGCAGCAGGCGGTCGTTGTGGATGATGATCAGGTTGTCAACATATGGACGCATCCGGCCTACGCCTGCAAGTGCGTCTTCGATCCGGCGCTTGCCTTCAAATCCGAACGGCGTAGTCACAACTCCGACTACCAGCGCGCCCATCTCTTTTGCCAGGTGAGCGACAAATGGGGCTGCGCCGGTGCCGGTGCCACCGCCCATACCGGCGGTGACGAACACCAGCTCAGCGTTCTTGAGGACGGAGCGGACCTCATTGGCCGACTCTTCAACTGCCCGTTCGCCGGACTTGGCGTCGCCGCCGGCGCCCCAGCCGCGTGTTGACCTGCGGCCGATCTGGACGACGTCAACCCCTTGCGGGGCGGTCTCCAGCGCCTTGATGTCTGTGTTGATCATTGCGTAGCGGACGCCAGGCACTTCGTGCTGAGCCATACGCCTTACGCAGTTTCCGCCGCCACCGCCAACGCCTATGACCTTAATGCGGGCTGGCGCGCGCTCCCATGCGCTGTCCGGCCCCTGCGCCTGCTTGTGCTGTTCTACCATGATGTGCCTCCCTAGCCATTTTGTTTCGCGCTACCGTTCATGCCACGAGAGAACTGTGACCTGTAGGAAACTGCTGCCTACCATGACACCACGTCAGGCCCTTTCTGGTATTGGCTGGCGTCCACAGCCTGAGTGCGTATTGGCACCAGTGCAGGTATGTGATGCCGGCTCAGTAAATTGCGCAAGCCTGTTAGCGCAACAGGCGTGGCTGTTGCGCCCAGGTATAGCGCTGTACGCACCACTTTCAAGATAGCGCTGAGCCCACGCCGGTGAATGACAGTCCCCTTACGCGACGCGGGCGAGAGGTCTGCATTGGCCACTAACGACATCGCGCAACTCCAGCGGAAGCTGGGGACATTTGAGTTGACCGTGACAGGCGTGGGGACCATTCTTGGCGCCGGGATCTATGTGCTGATCGGCGCTGCAGCCGGGAGGGCTGGCAGCGGCGTTTGGTTGTCATTTGCGCTTGCCGCATTGGCAGCCGGGCTCACAGGCCTTAGTTATGCCGAATTGGCGAGCGCGTATCCCAAGGCTGGAGCAACTTTCGAGTACGCGCGGCAGGCGTTCGGTGTGCGTACCGGTTTTGTCGCGGGGTGGTTAATGCTCGTTGCCGCAACCGTGCAGGTTGCGGCGGTGGGGCTGGGGTTCGGGGGTTACCTGGCCGCGCTTGCGGGCACCGGCGCGGCTTGGCGCGTGCCTGCGGCAGTGGCGCTCATTTCGGCCGGCGGGCTGCTACTCCTCGCCGGAGTGAAAGAGCCGGTGCGCGTAGGTGTCTTGTTCGCCTTCGCTGAGCTTGCCGGGCTGATTCTTGTCGTGACCGTCGCGGCGCCGCACATAGGGGATGCAGACCTCCTGGTTTTCCCCTTCGGGGCCGCGGGTGTCCTTCAAGGGGCGGCGCTTGTCTTCTTCGCGGTGCTCGGGTTCGAGCAGGTGGCTAACCTTGCTGAAGAAGCCAGGGACACTCGCCGGGGCCTTCCCGTAGCGATAGTCACGGCAATGGCTGTAACGTCGGGCATATACGTGCTTGTAGCGTTGGCAGCCGTAAGCGTCGTAAGGTGGGACGAGCTTGCGCGGTCAAATGCACCGCTTGCCCTCGTGGTGCAGAGGGTGACGGGAGCAGAACTATCGCGCGTGGTTACTGTCATAGCCCTGTTCGCGGCTGCCAACACCGTGCTTTTCGGGCTGCTGTCAGCCTCACGCCAGATCTACGGCATGGCCAGGGCCGGCGCACTCCCGCGGGTCTTGGGCGCGGTGAATGCGCGGCGCGGCGCGCCGGTGGCGGCGGTGGTCCTTGTGACGTTGGCGGCTGCCCTAGTTACACTGGCCGGGGACATTGGCAGGGTGGCAAAAACGAGTAATGCTGCGGTGCTGCTGGCATTTGTGGGAGTCAATGGGTCACTGGTCTGGTTGCGTTACAGGGGGGCAATGCCGGGAGGAGGCTTTTCGACCGTGTGGAGCATTGGCCGGGTCCCTGTGATACCGGTGCTCGGAGCAGCGGCATCGGCCTTTATGCTCACTTACACCGGCTGGCAGGCCGTCTTCTTAGCAGCCGTGTTGCTGCTGATAGGGCTCGAAATGAGCAGGTTGACGCTGCTGCAGCGGCGACCCCTTTAGGCAGAGGCCACAGAGGGCTGAATAAGACGGCAAACCGGCCGGTCCCGCGAGTACGATGGCCGGTCAGGTAACCAGTCTATTTTGCGGCCCCAAGCGCAATGGCCCAGACCTCTAGCCTTTATAGCGGAACGAGTTGCGGCCTGTGCGCTCGAACTCCTTCATGGACCTTAGTACGGCGCCGACCATTGTGGCGGGCCTGGCCATGCCGAACGAAGCGCCGTCGGCTTTGAGCGAGGCGAGTACATCGGCAGCGCTGATTGTGCGGCGGCCGCCCTTTGCCATGTGGAGGGCTTTCTGCTGGATCGCCTGCTTGCGTCCCGCCGCGCCTGCCTTGCCTGCGGCGGCAGTTCCCCTCTTGCGGGCGAAGAGCACGCGGTCGTCCTGCACGGCGACTTTCAGTTTGACCCCAGCCGCGCGGGATGCAATCGCCAGCCTTGAACGGAGGCGGGCAACAGTCTCGCCCCGCTCTGGAATCAGGGCCTTGGCTTTGCCAGAGCCCAGTTCCTCGACAGCCTTAATCAACTGCTGCATTTCAGGCGTACGCGCCCGTTTGGACCGGGCGGCGCGTTTGAAGTGCCTGATGTCTGCATCAACGATCCTGATCGGCATTAGGAATAGCTCCTTTGAAATACGTCAGATTTTGAAACCACGGGCCTGTAACTTTGCAGACCGGTTATGTGGCTCAAGATATGTTGAACGCGCCGACCAGAATTTGCAAGGCCATGGGGCAAATAACGCTTCAAAGCCCCACAGACATTGCGGGAGCCAAAATGGCCCTCTGCAATTCGTCCAAAGAAAAAGGCTTGTTGATCCAGGCATCGGCGCCCAATGACTTCAATTGCGATGCCGCACTGTGGTCGATATACGCACTGAGGACGATGATGCGGTGCGGCCGTCCAGTTGTTTTGCCCATTCTTATGGCGCGCAGGACTTCGATACCGTCCATACGAGGCATCATCAGGTCAAGCACCATTACATCGGGTGTTGGACCATTCAGCGCCTCAATGGCCTGGACTCCATCCCCGGCCTCTGAAACGTGCGGCACACCCATGTCCTCTAGCAGCAGGACAATCGCTTCCCGGATTGACGGGTCATCATCAACTACAAGGGCGGAGTTAAGCACCATTGCTCCACTGGCGGTTTGCAGGCCACAGCCAACAACGAAGCTGGAAATAACAGTGTTGTTGCCCGGTCAAAGTAAGTGTCCGTTTTCCCAATCCCGCTTCACTCTGATTTTGCGGACGCGATGCTCAGTACCGTCATTAAGCTGCCAAACAACCATGGACCGGTCAGGCTGAGTAACCATCCCAAAATTCCCCTCCCCCTCGGTGGGGGAGGGTCGGGCGCCCTCTGTGCGTGAGGGATAAGCCCGGACCCAGCTCGTGCCTCGCGCCATCAGTCCCTTCTGGTATTGCATACCTGACTCCGCCAGCGATTGGCGGTCATTCCGAGCAGAGCGAGGAATCTGGGGCTGTGGGGCCATTCTGTATTCGCCAACCCCTCCCCAGGTCCCTCCCCCGGATCAAGTCCGGGTCGGGACGACGTACAGCGGAGTCACGTATGCAATACCCGTCCCTTCCCCCTCGGAGGGGGAAGGTCAGGCATTCACATTAACCAGCAATCTGACGGTGCGGATAGCCGGTGTCTCCACTTGGACCGCCGCCTGCTTGGCGGCGCTGGCGCCAACCGGCGTATCTAAGGAAGGTGACTACGAAGACGGCGCGTCCGGGCCGACGTCCCAAATTTAGCGACACGTTTCTGCAATCAGGTCTGGCGTTGTGAGCGCGTCGCCGCTCCACTACAACAGCCGGTCAGGTGAGTTCGATGCAGACAGCACCACAGGAGAAGCCAGGCCGCATGGTCGCAGTCCCCTGGCAGCGCCTGCGTCAGCCCTGCGTTGAATACCAGCTCAGGACTCGCAAAGCACGGAGTGTGTTCCAGCGGCTCGCCGTTCCTCTCCCACCTTCCATGTCGAAGTGGACCTTGCCCTCATGGGGCTTAGCGAGCGGCCATCGCCCGTTCTGGTGTCGACGCCTTGCCACCAAGTCGACGGCTTCGCCGGTCCGTTCATCGGACCGGACGCCAGCCTTTCGCAGGTAGTCCAGGCCCCACAGGACGTCGTAATGCCAACGAGTCGGAAACGAGAACCGTGTCCAACGCGAGCGATGATCTTCCCGGTTGACAGAGACCTGAACAAGCGGCGTTCCAGCAGGTACTCCTGGCCCAGATGGCGAGCATCCCTTACGGTAGATGGGCCGCCCTTTGCCTTCTCGTACTCCAACAGTCCTTCGAGCACGCAGATCGTGGAGTTGAACGAGGACCGCTTGCTCTGCGGAGCGTCGCAGTTCCAGCCGCCATCTTCCAGCTGCTCACTGAGAAGCCGGTCGACCAGCCGGTCGCTTGCTTCGCCGAAGTACGCGCCACAGGCGAGGACTCTCCCGTTGATACAGGGTTCCACCTCGCCCTCGAAGAAGGGCGAATCGTTGTGATAAGGGCCCCAGGTGCTCTTGTCCCGGACCAGGCCTATCGCATTCCGGGCTTGCTCGCTGGCCGGGTCCAGCCCCAACTCCCTCAACAGCATCAGAGTCTCCATAGTGGAGGCCCAGCTTTGGTAAACCCAGGCGCCACCGCCCCAATTTCCATCACGTCCCTGGAGGCTGAGCAGCCGGGCACCCCAGCCTTCGATAGCGACACGTGATCGTTCGGCCGCGACGGCCTCGTCGGATCCGTCCATGAGGTCGCGCATGACCTGCCAGCGGACCGAAGGGTCCGAATCAAGCAGCCACCGTATGACCGCTCTCTTCGGCTTTGTGATTTCACGTTTGACTGATGCCACCTGCTGGCTCCCTTCGCTACCGTCAAGAGACGGTGTTGGCAGTCTTGCTCGGAGTGTAATGGTCAATTCCAACGGCCGGCAAAAAGGCGCAAAAGAGCCGGGCGAACGTTGATCCACGACTTCACCCAGCGCTCCGACTCGGCCCCTTGCGTCAAGCTTCTCCTCGCCGGTCCTCCGGATATGGGGCCGGTAGCCATTGATCAGCGCCTGCAGCTCGCCCAGGGCGTTGTCATATCCCCGGTCCAGACAGAGGTGCTGGGTGCAGGCGGGCTGGTCAATGACCACGGCTTCGAGGGTAGCCCGCAGGAGTTTGTGGTTGTTCACATTTGCAGCGGCCACAACAATGCTCAGCGGGCCGCCGCCGCCATCTACGAGGAGACTCCGTTTCGCACCCTTCTTGCCCCTGTCCGTAGGGTTCGGCCCGACATGGTCCCCCCCTGAGCGCGCCTTGCCCAGCGCACCGTCTGCGGCCTGCCACTTCCATTCGACCGCTCCGAGGTCATCGCACCGCTCCACAAGCAGCGACCAGACCCTGTGGAACACGCCCTTCTCCGCCCACCGCTGGAACGTCGTGTGTACCGATGAGTCGCTCCCGAAGCGCTCGGGAAGATGGTCCCACTGGCAACTCGTACGCAGGCGGTAAATGATGCCGTTGAGGGCGCGCCTGGGATCTATCCTCGGACGGCCAGTCATCCTGGGAGGGTCAAGCTCGTGTCCAGATCGCCACTTCTATCCATTGGGGACCTCCTTGGCTGGGGGCCACCGCTGGATACCCCTATTCGAGAAGCCAAGAAGATTACCGACGAGGATTTGGGATAGTTAGTGAGATGGACCAGCGGCATCTCCAGCTGTCAGCCTGCGATGACATCAGCCAGGCCCTGGAGCTGGAAAGGTTTCTCAAGCAGCGCGTGCGCGCCGAATTCTCCGATCCGGTCAGCAGGTATCGGGTCAGGGTGCGCAGTCATGAGGACGATGCGCCGCGGTCTGAGCCGTAGTGGCTTGGACTTCACGGCGCGCAGTAACTGGAGCCCATCAATATCAGGCAGGACCAGGTCCACAAATAGTATGTCCGGCCTTGTGGATTCAAGCCGCTTCAAAGCCGTATGGCCGTTGTGCGCGTGGGTGACCTCGAAGTCACCAATGGTCTCCAGTCCAGCCTGAATAGCGGCGCGGATGGACTCCTCGTCGTCAACAATCAGGACTGTGCGTCTCATTTATCCTCGGTCGGGGGCCGACGGCAGAGCGAGAGTGCGTGATAGAAGGCGCCGCAGCAGGTCATTATCACCATGCTTTTTGGGAACCAGCCGCAAGTTGGATTATATTGTCGCATGGGCCTATGACAGATGCGCCGACGGGTGGCGTGCTTGCCCGGAAGCAAGGGGTGAACATGAGCGCGGGCTGCGAGACGTGAGGAACCAGAGGGTTTATCAGTTTTTTGGCAGCGCGCCGGGCCCGAAAGAAGCGCCGGTAACGTGGACGTTGCTGGCTGTAAACACTATCATCTGGGTTGGGCTCGAGCTCACCGGCGGCTCACAAAACCCGGCGAATTTGCTTAGCTGGGGGGCCAAATATGGGCCGGCAGTGTCGTCGGGCGAATACTGGCGAATGGTCACGCCTGTCTTTCTGCACGTCGGGTTCTTTCACCTGCTGGCGAACTCGGTCGGGCTCATCGCCTTTGGGGGTGCGGTGGAGCGCATCTTCGGCAGCCCCACATATGCGCTGGTGTATTTGCTCTCAGGAGTGCTGGGGAACGCTGCAAGCCTGTGGGCCGGACCTGGCCTGGGCGCTGGCGCAAGCGGGGCGATTTTCGGGATAGCGGGGACGTTTGCCGTCTACCTCCTATTGAACAGGCGGGAGTTGGGCCAGCTTGGGAGCCAGGCGCTGACCTCGGTCGGGTTCATCATCGCTATCAACCTGGTCCTGGGGTTCACGCTCGCAAGCGTGGACAACGCAGCCCACCTGGGAGGCCTGATAGGCGGAGCCATGCTGGGCGCGGTTTTTGCACCGCGGCAACGTACCGTCATCTCCAGCGAGCAAGCGTTCCGGACCGGGCCAACTGTGCGGACGGTGGAAGTACGGCCGCGCGGGCTGACATGGCTTGTGCTGGCGATTGGCGCAGTGGCGCTCACCATGTTGCTCGCCTACGCTGCCACGCTCAGCTACTGATGAGGAGGCATCCGCACAAGGCCGGGTTCGAGTTTGACCCAGCACACATAGATTGATATCGTGTATCAATTATGTGCGGCATTTGTCCGCCGTGGCGGCATAACATGGCAACTACACGTCCTGGCCTGGACCTCCTCGCTTCCCTTGAAGACAAGGGCCACCGGCTCACTGGCCCGCGGAGACGTGTTGTCAGCGCAGTAGAAGACAAGGACGAAGGGTTCACAGCCGAGTCCCTCTGTCTTGACATGCCAGAGGTCGGGAGGGCGACCATCTACCGGACGCTAAAGCTACTGTTGGATGCCGGTGCGATATGCAAGCTGCCGATGCCTGACGGTGCCCCGAGGTATATGCCAGCCAGAGTTGAGCACCACCACCACACGGTATGCGTGCGGTGCGGCGCGATAGGGGAGTTCCGGGACTCGACAGTAGAGCGAATGGTGCGGTCGGTGGGCAGGGATATCTCAGGGGAAATCGTAGGCCACAGGATGGAGTTTTACGTCATCTGCACAGACTGCCTGGAAGAGGGCGACAGGCGGGGGCGACCTTTGCGCGCTCCGGTTGGCCGTTGATGAGACTCGGTGTCAAGCAAGCTGCGGATACCAAAGCCGCTCCGGATGCCGGTACGGTCGGGCAAGGGGCCACGACCGTGCCGCCACTTGAGTACCGCGGCGTCTGGTTTGCCTACGGCGCTGAACCCGTTGTAGAGGACATCACGTTCACCGTCCACCCCGGCGAGTTCATGGCGGTCCTGGGGCCCAATGGCAGCGGCAAGACAACTCTGCTGAAGCTGGCGCTCGGCCTGCTCCGGCCCGTCAGGGGAGACGTGGTCCTCTACGGCCAGCCACCTGGAAAATTCCGCCATTGGTCCAGGGTCGCATACGTCCCGCAGCGTGTGGCAGCTGTGCAGAGCCGTTTCCCCGCCACCGTTCGCGAAGTGGTCGCCTTCGGGCTTTACCGTGGCGTGGCCCTGCCCTGGCCCTCTAATAATGGGGCCGGGCGGTCGGAAGTAGCCACTGCGATGGACGCGGTTGGCATACCCGCGCTGGCTAGAAGGCGGGTCTCGGAGCTATCAGCAGGGCAAGTGCAGAGGATGCTTCTGGCAAGAGCACTGGTGCGAAAGCCGGAGCTGTTGTTACTCGACGAACCAGTAGCGGGCGTTGATGCCGGCGGGCAGGAGCAGTTCCACGGGCTTATGCGTCGGCTGAACAGGGAAATGGGGCTGACCATCGTCCTCGTCTCGCACGACATCGGGGCCGTAGTGCGTGAGGCAAGCTCGGTCGCCTGCATCAACTGTGCGATGGTGTTTCACGGGCCGGTGCACGAGCTGACCTCACGCGAGCTTTCCGCGCTGTACGGTTTCCCGGTGGATGTACTGGTGCACGACGAACGGCATGAGCACCCGGATGGAGTGCTGCACGAGCACCGCTGAAAAAGCGCGAACTATCCTGGACCTACCGGCAGAGAAGACAATGCCAGAGATACTGCAATACGACTTCATGGTGCGCGCGCTGGTCGCCGCGTCCCTCACGGGCGCTCTCGCCCCGGCGCTGGGCGTATTCATGCTACTAAAGCGGCTGTCACTTGTGGCCGATGCGCTGTCGCATGTCGCATTGGCAGGTGTAGCAATCGCCGCGCTGACGAAGGCGTACCCGCCATTGGTAGCGTTGGGGGCCACGTCGCTTGCCGCAGTGTCAATCGAGGAGCTTCGGGCGCGACGGATGCTGCCAGGGGATGCAGCGCTGGCAGTGTTCCTGTACGGGGCGCTAGCGGGGGCCGTCGTCATCTTCAGCCTGACGGACGGGTTCAGCTCATCGGTAATCGGCTATTTGTTCGGGTCGGTGCTGACAGTAACGGCGAGCGACCTTTGGCTGACCGGCCTGCTGCTTGCTTTGACATGGATTTTCCTGGCGGTCTTCTTCCGCGAGCTTGCACAGACAACGTTTGACACAGACCTCGCCCGCATAAGTGGAGTTCGAGTGCATGCGGTGAACATTGCTCTGGCGGTCATCGTCGGCGCCACTGTCTCAGTCTCAATGCGGGTCTCCGGCGTGCTCCTTGTAGGTGCGCTCATCGTCGCCCCGGCGCTGGTCGCGCTGCGAGTTGCAAAGGGCATGTGGCCTACCGTGGCTGTCGCGGTTGCCACGGGTGTATTTGTAGCGGTGGCAGGGACGGTAACCGCGTTCTATGCGGACGCAGCGCCAGGCGGAATGGTGGCGCTGACAGCTATCGGGACCCTGGCAGTAGTTGAGGCGGCCGCGTTTGTCATGCGGGCCCGCCGGTCACCGCCATTGGGCAAGGAAATCCACAGGCACAGGGCTACACAAGGCGCCGCGCTAGCAGTCCAGCAGTTGCACCTTCCTCTGGCGCAAAGCTCCAGAAGTGAGCGTGACGGCGCCAAGGGCAGCTATCGCACCACCTCTGGAGTTACTGAGCCTCCCGCGCCTGGGCGAACGAGTACGCCAGGACCTGGTAGCCGTCAGGGTTAGGGTGGATGTCGGCCTGGAGGATCAGTGTCCAGGCGCCAGCCTTGCCCTTCATCAGGGGCGCAGGGTCCGCCACTTTTGCACCCACGGCCGTGCCAACACGACGAATGATGACGTTCAACTGGTCCATGATGCCGTTCGAGAACTCTTCCATTGACAGTCCCAGTCCCAGGTCAAACGGGTTGTAGGCGGTCATCACGAAGAACTCTGCGCCAGTCTCCAGTTCAGCCTTTAGCTGGGCAAGGATGTCCGCGAAGTTGGTCTCAAACGTGCTAAGGGCGGTAACCACACGCGCCTGACAGGGCGCGCTCCTGGGAGCGTTGCCGCACTCCGGGGAGTTCACGTGGGCCAGCAGGTCGTTCGCGCCAAGGTCTACCGTAAGCACCGATACCTTTGTTGCAGGGTTGCCGTCATTCTTGCGGCTGCGGAGTTCAGCGAGCGCCCTCTCCAGTTGTCCCCCTTGCTTGTACATGGAAAGGGTACTTTCGCCGGAGATGCCAAGGTTCGTCAACCCCAACTGTCGGGCCGTCTTGCCTTCCATGTAGCGGTGGAACCGAGACACATACCCGTTGCGGGGGTCGTCTATGCCGACGTTCGCGGCCAGCGAGTCACCCAGGGCCAAATAAAGCTCGCTGCCAGCCTTTGACCCTGTCGTGCCCGGTGGGACCACGGAGCCGCCGGGCGGAGTACCCGCAGGTGGCCGGGTAGACTGGGCGGCCTTCACCAGGCTTTCCTTGGTGACGGACGACACAACGTCACCGGTCTCCTGGACGCCAACAATCGAAACTTTGCCTTCCTCAATGATCAACGCCTGGATCAGCGTCGCGCCTGACTTCCTCAAAAGTTCATTGACGTCAATAACATCATCCACTAGCGACTGGACGTTTTCCTTTGCGAACCCAGGCATTGGGAGCCTGGCGGCGCTAATGCTGCGCATTTCTAGCTGGACGAGGCCGCGGTCTAGCTTCGCGCCGACGGTACCGGAGAACGGGATCTTGACCTTACCGTTCATCTGGCCAGACAGTTTTACCTCGTCGGGGGCCGACACTTTGGCATCCAGGCTTATAACGTTTGCCTCTGGCCCAATCCGCGCCCGGATAAGGTCAGTAAGGTCCTGGTCGGTCAGCTCAAGGTAAAAGCCCGCCTTGCCCGAGACCGCGTCGTCAATCCGGTTTTCAATTTGCGCAGCTCTTGCGAGCACCTCAGCCGATGGGGGCTCGGCCGTGCCGCGGAATGCCGTGTCAAGGCCAGGGATATCTGCGCCAGCGACAACTGCGACGTAAAGGCCGACTACTGCGACCCCTACCACGATGACCGGCAGTCCGACAAACATGAACAGCTTTACGATCCCCATCATGGTTGGCTGCCTCCTGTCCAGTTATGGATACGGGCCTATGAGTACTTGGCGGGTCAGATTACCACCCGTGGCGCCAATTGTGGGTAAAGGAATGGTCAATGTGCGGTCGTTTCCCTCGGACCGGCTGCTTTTGGGCGATTCTCCAGCCGCCATACGAATCGGAGGCCGGACCATGTGTCGTTCACGGCGCAGACCTTGTTGTCCACCATCCCCGTGGGGAGGCCAACAGCGCGCAGCACGTCCTCAGTGAGGTCGGTCACAACGCCAGAGGCCTTCTTGGGCCAGGCGACCCAAAGGCCACCGTCTGGGACGATGGCGCGGCTAAGTCGGGCAAAGTCATCCTGAAGTCCGGCGCGGCTGGTGAAGAAACAGACCGCAACATCAAATGGCGCCCCTGCACCGGCGACGCGCGTGGCACGCGCGTCCGGCGGGAGGCCGGCCAGTTCACCTTCAAAGTCCCGAGGGGCGTTGAACAGTAGGACTCTGTAACCGGGTTTGATGCCCAGTTTCTTGGCCAGGGGAGTCCCTGAATAGCCTGCCAAAATGACCTGCCGGTCTGGGAGCTAGCGGTGCGGGGTAGGGCGTCGGTGATTACCCGTTAACGCATGCCGCAGTTGATTGTGGCGAAGCCCGCCCCGCATCAGTTGCGCCATGTTACTGGACTCGCCGGGACGGTCGCGGACAATGCAGGGACGGTTGTGTTGTCCACCGGAGCCTGGAAGAAGGACTTGCCCAGCACGTACGAGGCTGACCCCGGGTGGCCCGGAGCCCCGTACATAGGGCAGCCATTACAGGACTTTGTTTCTCCGCACGGAGCCACGGAAGCCTGAGAGGCCCTGGGCGCGCCTGAGTTATCAGGAACCATCCCAGAAGCCGCATAGGCGGCCGCAGCTTCTCTTGCCGAAGTGGCAGGGGATCCCTCTGCCAGGGAGGCACCCTCAGCGTCACGGCCCTCGCGGAAGATGTCGAGATGCAACTGCGTGCCCGGGTCCGGCTTGTGTCCGGGAAAAACTATGAACGGCCACGCCCGCTTACGTACGACGCCAATGGCCTGCAGGTCTCGCCACGTGTCAATCTTGTGCGCTCGCCTGAGCCTCACTATGCGCTCCGCTGATAGCGGACCGATGCCAGGGACGCGCAGTAACTTCTCGTGGGGCGCCGAGTTCAGGTCAAGCGGGAAGGCATCAACATTCTCCAGCGCGATGACAGTCTTGGGGTCGTGCTGCTCCGACAGGAAGCCGCGCTGGTCGAACGCCTGCGCCACCTCGTCATCGGAGAAGGTGTAGACGCGCTTCAGCCAGTCCATCTGGTACAGGCGGTGCTCGCGCACAAGTGAGACGGCAGGCCTGTCCTCAAACGGCGTGTAGCGGACGGGGCGGAACGCCACGTAGTAGACGCGTTTGAGCTTCCAGTCTGCATAAAGCTGGCGCACACGACCGAAGATGTCCTGGTCCGATTCCTGGGCCGCGCCCACCACCATTTGCGTCGCCTGGCCTACTGCGCCACCGGTGGCCTGGCGTGTCAGACGGTCAATCCACTTCATGGGGTCGAGGATCCCGCGCTGCATGTCCTTCATCGGGCTGATGCGCTCCAGCATCGGGACCGTCGCTGTCTCGATGTTGACCGAGAGGCGCGTGCCGAGTTTGTGCGCCTCCTCGACCAGGCTCTTATCTGTCCCGGGCATGACTTTGAGGTGGACATAGCCCTTGAACCCGTACTTCTTGCGGACAGTCTCGATGACCTGGACCATGCGTTCGGTGGTCTTTGATCCGCTGTTGAAGATGCCTGAGCTCAAGAAAAAACCGTCTACCGTGTGGCGGCTCTGCAGGTCATCGAACGTGCGCGCCAGTTCGTCCACCTTGAATGCAAAGCGCTTGCGGGGCACCCAATGGCTGTTAGGGCAATAGTGGCAGTCCATCATGCAAAAGTCGGTGAGCATGGTGCGGAACAGGTTGATGAACTTGCCGTTTGGCATGGAGGCCCTGTAGACGCCGGGCGCGGGGTTCTTTTTTGGGTCCGAGTACGGCGCCCGGCCCGTGAAATGCGGGCCCTGGTGGGACTCCGGGAACCTGCCGTCGCCTGATGGCAGGTACTCCGGAGCAACGCGCACAAATGGGCTGGCGGCCTGAGTATTTGGCGAGAGGACGTCGTCCACTGCCATTTTGGTCAGAGCCTCGAGCTTCTCCCAGCGGTCTGGTTCCTTCTGGATGAGCATGTGCGCCTCCCTGGCGTCATGTGGGTGAACCGCAGTGAATAGCACGTATGTTCTATTCTGGGCGGTCGGGTGTCAATGGCCCGGTGTCACTCGCGTCTGTGGTGGAGTTTGTGCTTTCGGTCTGTAGCGCCCGGTCATGGCCGGAAATATGGAGAGATGCTGAAACAAGTTCAGCATGACATTTTGAGGACGCGTTGAAATGGGCGCACTGGGGCGCCTGCGCCCACTTCGTGGGCGCCCGGCGGGGCACGGCGGCGTTTTCAGGCTGGCCAGCCTGTGTCAGGCAGAGCGGGGTGTTTGGTCCGCTTGGCCTGGAAGCTCCCTGCCAGTTACCGGGAGGGATGCTGGCGGGCGGGGTCCCACCACATCCGCCGCGAGGACGGAGGGCAGGT